>Ga0228536_1000307_pt1 | contig 108260 bp, 113 predicted proteins | sample SJ1Smetagenome_FD_168611 | JGI IMG/M metagenome (GOLD analysis project Ga0228536, IMG submission 168611) | Enriched culture of PCE-dechlorinating microbial communities from Ithaca, New York, USA - SJ1.S | ecosystem: Engineered > Modeled > Simulated communities (microbial... > Unclassified...
GCCTTTTCAAAGCCAGCCCAGAAGGCGGCTTCGGTGACCCGCACCAGCTCTGCCTTGTCCGCAGAAATATCCCCTACTGCAAATGTCCGCGCAGCATCGGCGTGAAAACCTTCAAAATAGGCACCCACATCGACTGATATGATTTCTCCAGGCTGGAGAATCCTGGTGGCCAGCGGGATGCCATGCACGACCTCTGCATCGATGGAAGCACAAATGGAGGCTGGAAACGGGGGCTCACCATAACCCTTGAAAGACGGGACAGCACCAGCCTTGCGAATAATCGCCTCTGCCTCGCGGTCCAGGTCGAGGGTTGAGATCCCCGGCCGAACCATCTGTGCCATCGCTTCCAGGACCTGGGCGACGATTCGCCCGGCGTTCCGGATCCGTGCCAATTCCTCTTTTGTTTTCAATCGGACCATGGCGTTCAGGACCGTTCTTTCAAAGCAGACAGGACAGCCGGCAAGGAGGACCCGACTTCGCCTTCGTTATTGATCCGGACCAGCAGCTTTTTCTGTTCGTAATAATCCGAAAGCGGTAAGGTCAGCTGGTAATAATGGGCCAGCCGCTGCCGGATGGTTTCTGGTTTGTCATCATCCCGCTGGTACAAAGTCCCACCACAGGCATCACAGATGCCCTCCTTCTGCGGACGGCAGGAATCGATGTTGTAAGTCCGGCCACACGATGAACAGACACGCCGGCCGGTGAGGCGGGAGAGGATCGATTCGTCGGATAGCTCCAGTTCAACGACCGCATTGAGCGAGATCTGGCGCTTGGCCAGAAGATCGGTCAAGGCTTCGGCCTGGGCAACGGTACGCGGAAAGCCATCGAGCAGGAATCCACGCTGGCAATCTGCCTGCTCCAGGCGGTCTGCCACCATGGCGATGGTCAGGGTGTCAGGGACGAGAGCCCCTTGATGGATGTACTGACTGGCTTCCTGTCCCAGCGGGGTGTTGGCCTTGATGTTCTGGCGAAAGATATCGCCGGTCGAAATGTGCGGAATCTGGTACTCCCGTACGAGGTCGGCAGCCATTGTCCCTTTGCCGGAACCAGGCGCCCCCAGTAGAATCAGTCTCATGTCTTCTAGTCCTCCTGCGTCACTTGCAACAAGGGCATCCGGGCTATGCCGGACACCCTTTTGCAAATTGACATCGCATGTGATTAGTCGAGGAATCCCTTGTAATGGCGCATGACCATCTGGGATTCGAGCTGGTTGACGAGGTCGATGGCAACACCGACGACGATCAGGACTGCCGTGCCGCCGAACCAGACACCTTGAGCTTTGGTCACAGCTGACAGAAGAACCGGGAACAGGACGATGATGATCAGGAAAAGACCGTCGATCCAGTTCAGGCGGCGGGCCGTACGGGCAATGAAGTCCGAAGTCGGCCGGCCGGGACGGATGCCAGGGATGAAACCACCATTCTTCTGCAGGTTGTTGGCAATCTCGATCGGATTGAACTGAACCATGGAGTAGAAGAAGGTAAAGCCCAGAATCAGCAAAGCGTAGAAAATGTAGTAGAACGGGTTGCCGGAGAAATTCATGAACCACTCGGCAACTGGCCCGGTACCGCCAAACAGGGAAACCAGCGTGGACGGCAGGGAGACGATCGAGATCGCAAAGATGACCGGGATAACACCAGCCTGGTTGACTTTGATCGGCAGGTAGGTGTTCTGGCCACCGTACATCTTGCGGCCGACGACTTTCTTGGCATACTGCACCGGAATGCGGCGTTCCGCGCTCTGGACAAAGACGACCAGGGCGACGACAACCACGAAAACGGCGATGATTGCAGCGGTGCCAATGACAGACACAAAAATGTTCGAGGTTACAGACCAGTTCTGGAAGTAACCAAAGAGCATTTTGATCGCGTTGGGACCACCCGTGATGATACCTGCGAAGATGATCAGCGAGATACCGTTGCCGATGCCTTTTTCATTGATCTGTTCACCGAGCCACATGATGAAGGCGGTACCAGCTGTGAAGCTGACAACGACCAGGATGGCATTGAGAAAGCCCGGCAGTGTGGATGACGAAGCCATGCGGGTGGCGTACCAGTAGGCAATGGCTTGGATCATAGCCAGGCCGACCGTGAGGTAGCGGACCATCTGCTGGATTTTCTTGCGTCCGGTTTCGCCTTCCTTTTGCAGGCGCTCCAGGGCCGGAATGGCCACCGTGAGCAGCTGCATGATGATGGAGGCGTTGACATAAGGGGTGATGCCCATGGCGAAGATCGAGACTTGCTTGAAAGCACCGCCTGAAATGATGTCCAGGAAGCTGCCCAGCTGGCCAAAGCGTTCGATCAGGGCAGTGAAAGCCTCCTGGTCGATGCCTGGGACCGGGACACGGATGCCAAGACGGTACACGATCAGGATGCCGATCGTGAACAGCAGTTTTTTACGCAGGTCCGGGATCTTGAAGGCATTTTTCAGGGTTTCGATCATGCTGCCCATGCTTTAGACCTCCTCGACGCTGCCTCCAGCTTTTTCGATCTTCTCTTTGGCGCTGGCGGTGAAAGCACTGGCCTTGACGGTCAGTTTCTTGGTCAGTTCACCATTGCCGAGGATTTTGATGCCGTCGTTGACCTTTGGAACATTGGCAATGCCAGCAGCGTTGATGGCTGCAACATCGACCACGGCACCGTCGTCAAACTTGTTCAGGGATGAGAGGCTGACTTCGATGTAGGCCAGCGCGAAACGCTTGTTGTTAAAGCCACGTTTCGGCAGACGACGATAGATAGGCATCTGGCCGCCTTCAAATCCGGGACGGACACCGCCGCCGGCACGGGCATTCTGGCCTTTGTGGCCACGGCCTGAGGTCTTGCCGTTGCCGGTACCCACACCGCGGCCTTTGCGGAAAGCGGTCTGGCGAGCGCCGGGGGAGGCTTTCAATTCGTTGATTTTCATAGTCTTACACCTTCCTCAAGCTTCTTCAACCTTGACCAGGTAAGCGACGAGACGGAGCATGCCCTGGAGAGCCGGATTGGACTCCAGTTCGACAGTCTGACCGATCTTGCGCAGACCCAAGGCCTGGATGGTTGCCTTGTGCTTATGGGTTGCATTGTTGGTGCTCTTGGTGAGCGTGATCTTGACTTTAGACATCGTCGCGCTCCTCCTTACAGAATGTCTTCGACGGACTTGCCACGCAGACGAGCCACTTGTTCCAGTGACTTGAGGCTGGCAAGACCGGCGATGGTCGCATTGACCATGTTGTTCGGATTATTGGTGCCCAGGGACTTGGTGCGGATGTCCTTGATACCGGCCAGTTCGAGAACGGCACGGACAGGACCACCAGCGATGACGCCAGTACCACCGACAGCCGGCTTCAAGAGGACTTTGCCAGCGCCAAACAGGCCGATGGTTTCGTGCGGGATCGTAGCGTCCTTGAGCGGGACTTCGATCAGGTTCTTCTTGGCATCTTCGATGCCTTTGCGGATGGCATCCGGAATTTCGGCTGCTTTGCCGAGACCTTTGCCGACATGGCCATTCTCATCACCCACGATGACGAGGGCGGCGAAACGGAAGTTGCGGCCACCTTTGACGGTCTTGGAGACGCGGCCGATATGGATGACTTTTTCTTTCAGATCCAGTTTGCTTGCATCAATGCGCATGGCTATTCCTCCTGCTTAGAACTTCAGTCCGGCTTCACGAGCCGATTCTGCCAGAGCCGCGACACGGCCATGGTAGAGATAGCCACCGCGGTCGAACACGACCGTTTCAATGCCGTTAGCCAAGGCCCGCTGGGCGACCAGCGCTCCGACGGCTTTAGCGCCTTCGACGTTGCCAGCGAAGGTCAGCTTGTCTTTGATTTCCTTGTCCAGGGATGAAGCGCTCACCAGCGTGCGGCCAGTGGTGTCATCGATCACCTGGGCATAGATCTGGGAAAGGCTGCGGAAGACACACAGTCTCGGACGTTCTGCCGTGCCGGAGACTTTGCTGCGCACCCGCTCGTGTTTCCGCTTGCGAATCTCGTTCCTGCGAGTTTTGCTAATCATGTCATCTCACCCTTTCTTATTTGCCTTTTTTGCCGCCCTTGGCGCCTGTTTTTCCTTCTTTCAGGTGCAGGACTTCAAAGTCATACTTGACGCCCTTGCCCTTGTAAGGATCTGGCAGACGGAAGGCACGGATCTTGGCCGCAGTCTCACCAACCATCTGCTTGTCGGCGCCCTTGACAATGATCTTGTTCGGGGCTGGCACATCGATGGTGATGCCGGCGGGTTCTTCGAGCTCGATCGGATGGGAGAAACCCAGGTTCAGGACGAGCTTCTTGCCTTGCTTCTGGGCCTTGAAACCGACACCGTTGATGTCGAGATTCTTGGTAAAGCCCTGGGACACACCGACGATCATGTTGTTGACCAGGGTGCGGGACAGGCCATGCAGGGCGCGATGGTCTTTGTTGTCACTTGGACGAGTGACGGTGATGGTCTTGTCTTCGACCTTGACGGTGATATCCGGATGGATCACCTGGGTCAGGACAGTGGAACCAGATTTGACGGTGACAACGTTGTTTTCAACTTTGACTTCAACGTTGGCCGGAATGGTGATCGGCATTCTGCCAATTCGGGACATGGTTGTGGACCTCCTGCTCTTGAGATTGAGGATCGCATCCCCTGTGCTGGGGCAGTCAGCCATAGCACGGGATGCCGCTCCGTTTCAGAGTTTAGTTTGAATTACCAGACATAGGCGAGAACTTCGCCGCCAACGCCCTCTTTGCGAGCGCTCTTGTCGGTCATGATGCCTTTTGAAGTTGAGATGATCGCGATGCCGAGGCCACCGAGCACTTTGGGCAGGTTCTCCGTGTTGGCATAGACGCGCAAGCCCGGTTTGGAAATGCGCTTGATGCCGGAGATGACCGGTTTCTTGGCGGCGTACTTGAGGGTGATTTTGATCTTGCCCTGCTTGTCGTCGTTGATCACGTCGACTTTGCTGATGTAGCCTTCGTCGAGAAGAATCTGGGCGATGGCTTTCTTGACATTGGACGCCGGAATTTCACAGGTCGCGTGACCGGCTGTGCCGGCGTTGCGGATGCGGGTGAGCATATCGGCGATGGTATCTGTAATCTGCATGAAACTTCCTCCTTCCTCTGGTACTCTTACCAGCTGGCCTTGCGAATGCCGGGAATCTGTCCCTTGTAGGCCAGTTCACGGAAGCACAGACGGCAGATGCCATACTTGCGGATGTAAGCATGCGGACGGCCACAGAGTTTGCAGCGATTGTAGGCACGTGTCGAGAACTTCGGCTCTGCCTGCTGTTTCAGGATCATTGACTTCTTAGCCATTTAACGTACCTCCCGCTTACTTGGAAAACGGCATGCCGAGCAGTTTCAAAAGCTCGCGTGCTTCTTCGTCGGTGTTTGCGGTTGTGACAATGATGATGTCCATGCCGCGGATCTTGTCGATTTTGTCGTAGTCGATTTCCGGGAAAATCAGCTGTTCCTTGGCACCGAAAGCGTAGTTGCCACGGCCGTCAAAGGAATTGGGATTGATCCCGCGGAAGTCGCGCACACGCGGCAGGGCCACGCTGATCAGCTTGTCGAGGAACTCGTACATCTTCTGGCCGCGCAGGGTAACCTTGCAGCCGATGTTCATGCCTTCACGCAGCTTGAATGCGGAAACGGACTTCTTGGCTTTGGTGATGACCGGTCTCTGGCCGGCGATCAGGCCCATGTCCCGGGCAGCGTTCTCAATCGCCTTCGGGTTGTCCTTGACTTCACCGACGCCCATGTTGAGAACAATCTTCTCAACTTTCGGGATCTGCATCGACGAGCTGTACTTGAAAGTCGTCATCATCGCTGGTGCGACTTCTTTCTGGTATTTGTCTTTCAGTCTGGCCATTTTAAACTCCTCCTCGCCGATCACTTCTTGGCTGCGATGGTGTCGATTTCGGCACCGCAGGCCTTGCAGACGCGGACTTTGTCACCATTGGCCATGACCTTGTGCCCCATCTTGCTCGGACGCTTGCACTTGTTGCAGACGACCATGACATTGGAGCTGGAAACCGGAGCTTCCTGGTGGAGTATGCCACCTTGCTGGTAGCGGCCACGCGGTTTCTGGTGCTTGACGGACATGTTGACGCCTTCGACGATGACCCGGCCGGTGACCGGGAAAACCTTCAGGACTTTGCCGGTCTTGCCAGCGTCTTTGCCCGACAGCACGTAAACGGAATCATCTTTTTTGACATGTACTTTCATGCTACGTGTGCCTCCTTACAGGACTTCGGGAGCCAGAGACAGGATTTTCATATAGTCCCTGTCACGAAGTTCCCTGGCGATGGGCCCAAAGATACGCGTGCCGCGCGGATTCTTGTCTTCCTTGATGATGACGGCTGCGTTTTCGTCAAATTTGATGTAGGAACCGTCGGAGCGGCGTACGCCACGCTTGGAGCGGACGATAACAGCTTTGACGACCTCACCCTTCTTTACAACACCACCGGGTGTTGCTTCTTTGACCGAACAGACGATGATGTCTCCGATATTGGCGTACTTGCGCCAGGATCCTCCGAGAACCTTGATGCACATCAGTTCTTTGGCACCGGTGTTGTCGGCGGATTTGAGTCTTGATTGAACCTGGATCATTGTCTTCCTCCTTCCAGTAACCGGTTAAGGATCACTTGGCCTTCTCAATGACCTCGACCAGTCTCCAGCGCTTGTCGCGGCTCAAGGGGCGGGTCTCCATCACTTTGACCTTGTCTCCGATATGGCATTCGTTGTTTTCATCGTGGGCCTTGAGCTTGTAGGTCCGCTTGACGATTTTCTTGTACAGCGGATGGCGGACATGCTCGGTGACTGCTACGACGATGGTCTTATCCATTTTGTCGCTGGCAACCAGGCCAACTCGTGTTTTTCTGAGATTACGTTCACTCATGGATAATCCCCCTTACTTCTTTTGACCCTGGAGCTCACGCTCACGCAGGATGGTCATGACACGCGCGATGTCCCGCTTGACGCTTTTGAGCTTTAAGGGGTTTTCGAGCTGGTTGGTGGCATGGGCAAAACGGAGCTTGAACAGTTCTTCGCGCAGGGAAGCGAGTTCCTTGTTCAGCTCGTCAAAGGATTTGTCACGGATTTCACTGGGCTTCATTGACGTCACCTTCCTTTTCACGGGCGATGAACTTGGTCTGGCACGGCAGTTTGTGTGCGGCCAGGCGCAGGGCTTCACGGGCGACTTCTTCGCTGACGCCGGCGATCTCAAAGAGGACACGGCCGGGCTTGACGACTGCTACCCAGTACTCAGGGGAGCCTTTGCCGGAACCCATTCGGGTTTCAGCGGGCTTGGAGGTGACGGGCTTGTCCGGGAAGATCTTGATCCAGACCTGTCCGCCACGCTTGATGAAACGGTTGATCGCGATACGGGCAGCTTCGATCTGGTTGCTGGTGATCCAGACAGGCTCCATGGCCTGCAGGCCGTAATCGCCATAGACGACAACGTTGCCACGGGTGGCTTTGCCGGTCATGCGACCGCGGTGCTGTTTTCTGCGTTTGACACGTTTGGGAAGCAGCATCAGGCTTCGCCTCCTTCCGATACTTTCACTTTGCGGGGAGCTTTGTAGACTGCACCCTTGTAGATCCAGACCTTGACACCGATGCGGCCATAAGTGGTCTTGGCTTCGGCAAAACCATACTCGATGTTGGCGCGCAGGGTCTGCAGCGGGATCGTGCCATCATGGTAGTGTTCGCTGCGGGCGATTTCGGCGCCGCCGAGACGGCCGCTGACCGCAGTCTTGATACCCTTGGCTCCGCCTTTCATGGCGCGTCCCATCGCCTGCTTCATGGCGCGGCGGAAGGATACACGTTCCTCGAGCTGCTTGGCGATGTTCTCAGCGATCAGCTGAGCTTCGGTATCGACGGATTTGATTTCATTGATGTTGATGAAGAACTGGCGGCCAAACTTGGCGACGAGTTTCTTCTTGAGGTCTTCGATTCCAGCACCCTGGCGTCCGATGATGATGCCCGGCTTGCCGGCAGAAATCTGCACGAGGGTCTTTTCTTCGCCCTTGCGCTCGATCTCGATGCGGGATACGCCAGCCTTGAAGCATTCGGCTTTCACGAAATCGCGAATCTTCTTGTCTTCAACGAGGAATTTGCTGAAATCTTTCTTGTCGGCGTACCAGCGGGTGTCCCAATCTTTGATAACGCCAACGCGCAAGCCGTGGGGATTGACTTTCTGGCCCATTCGCTGCCCTCCTTAATTTCTTTCCTTGAGAACGACCGTGATGTGGCTGGTTCTCTTGTGGATACGTGCCGCGCTGCCGCGGGCCTTGGGGATGATGCGCTTGAGCACCGGGCCCTGGTTGGCATAGCAGTCGGCGACATAGAGTGCATCGCGGGACAGGCTGTTGTTGTTGACGGCGTTGGCCTCTGCAGATTTCACGAGTTTCTCGAGAACCGGCGAAGCAGCCTTGGGGGTGTAGCGCAGGATCGCGTAGGCTTCATCGAGGGACTTGCCCTTGATCAGGTCGACGACGATGTTGACTTTGCGCGGGGTCACACGGACGTTCTTGGCGATGGCGCGACCTTCGTCCTTGCCAATGCCGAGGACTTTCTTTTCCTTCTTGGTCAGCAGGGCTGACTTCTGGAAACGGCGAGCGTCCTTGTTGTAGGTTGCGAGGATTTCCTCACGGTTTTCCAGCAAGTATTCCTTGCTCATAACCTTCTTTTCCACTATTGTTTCCTCCCTTCACTACCGGCCGGCATTAGCGCGAACCCGAGGATTTCTCGGATCCGGCATGGCCCTTGAAGGTCCGGGTGGGAGCGAACTCGCCCAGCTTGTGGCCGACCATTTCTTCTGTGACGTAGACCGGCACGTGCTTGCGGCCATCATAGACAGCAATCGTGTGTCCGACCATTTCCGGGAAAATGGTCGAGGCGCGAGACCAGGTCTTGATGACTTTCTTCTCATTTTTTTCGTTCATCGCTTCGATTTTCTTCATCAGCGATTCGGCAACGAAAAAGCCTTTTTTGGTAGACCGACTCATCTTTTAAGCCTCCTGTCGTTTACTTCTGGTTCCTTCTCTTGACAATGAACTTGTCAGAAGGCTTCTTGCGGTCACGGGTCTTCTTGCCGAGAGTCGGAACACCCCAGGGCGTGACCGGGCCGGGACGGCCGATCGGCGACTTGCCTTCACCACCACCATGCGGATGGTCGCAGGGGTTCATGACGACACCGCGGACGGTCGGGCGGATGCCCATGTGGCGTTTGCGGCCAGCTTTGCCGATGTTGAGGTTCTCATGCTCGCTGTTGCCAACCGAACCAATGGTGGCTTTGCAGTGGATCGAGACCATGCGCACTTCGCCAGAGGGCAGGCGGACCTGGGCATAGGCAGCGTCTTTGGCCATCAGCTGGGCGCCGGCACCAGCGGTGCGGACCATCTGGGCGCCTTTGCCAGGCTTGAGCTCGATGTTGTGGATCACGGTGCCGACCGGGATGGCTTCGATGGGCAGGGCGTTGCCAGCCACGATGTCAGCCTGCGGTCCGCTTTCAACCATGTTACCAACCTTGAGGCCTTCAGGTGCCAGGATGTAAGCCTTGGCGCCGTCGAGGTACTGGATCAGGGCCAGGTTGGCGGTGCGGTTCGGATCATACTCGATCGCAACGACAGCGGCCTTCATGCCGGTCTTGTTGCGCTTCCAGTCAATGATGCGGATCTTGCGGCGGTTGCCGCCACCATGGTGGCGGACGGTGATGCGGCCATAGGCGTTACGGCCACCGGTCTTGCTTCTTGGAGCCAGAAGAGATTTTTCAGGCGCTTTGGCGGTGATTTGCGAGAAATCAGCCACGGTCATCTGCCTTCTGGCGGGAGAAGTCGGATTATAGCTTTTGACTGCCATCTTGTTTCACTCCTTCTTCTAGGGCGCCCGGCATTACTGGCCGAACCCGAATTCCTCGATGGTGTTTTTGTACTTCTTGCCGGCTGTGGCGGACTTGCCGCCCTTCTGCAGGTAGGATTCAGCTTTGGGGTCGGTGTCGATGGTCACGACAGCCTTTTTCCAGCTGGCGGTCTGGCCGACATGGACACCCTGGCGTTTGGTCTTGCCATCATAGTTGGCGGTGTTGACCTTGAGGACCTTGACGTCGAACAGCTGTTCGACCGCCTTGCGGACCTGGGTCTTGGTGGCGCCGACGGCTACTTCGAACGTGTACTTGCCCAGAGCGGCATCCATGGTGCTCTTCTCAGTGATGACCGGACGTTTGATGATCTCGTGTGCGGTGCTCATTATACATACACCTCCTGGACTTTGAGGATCGCTTCCTGGGTCACGACGAACTTGTCGAACTTGAGGATGTCGAACACATTGATCGTGTTGACCAGGGCGGTCTTGACACCGACGATGTTCCTGGCCGATTTCTCGATCTTCTCATCGCGGGTCAGGGTGACGAGCAGGGCGGATTTGTCAACGCCGAGCTTGCCGAGGACTTCGGTCATGCGTTTGGTCTTGATCTCAGCCATTTCCAGCTTGTCAACGACGACCAGGCTGCCGGCAGCCACTTTGGAAGACAGGGCGGACTTCATGGCCAGGCGGCGGACCTTTTTCGGCAGGGTGTAGCTGTAGTCACGCGGCTTGGGACCAAAGATGATGCCACCACCGACATGCTGGGCGGAACGGGACGAACCCTGGCGGGCACGGCCGGTGCCTTTCTGGCGGTAAGGCTTCTTGCCACCACCGGTGACTTCGCTGCGGGTCTTGGTCGAATGGGTTCCCTGGCGGCGGTTGGCCAGGTAATTGAGAACGGCGCGATGCAGCACGTCCTGGTTCGGCTCGATGCCGAAGATGGCGTCGGACAGTTCAAGACTGCCGGTCTTGACGCCATCCATGTTGTATACATCAACTTGTGCCATTGTTATGCTCCTCCTTTACGCCGTCTCACTTGGACTTGACAGACGACTTGATCTCGACCAGGCCGCCCTTGGGTCCGGGGACAGCGCCCTTGATGACGATGATGTTACGTTCGCCGTCAACCATCACGACATCGAGGTTCTGTACGGTTACATTGACTGCACCCATGTGGCCTGGCAGTTTCTTGCCTTTGAAGACACGGGCAGGATCGGTGTTCGGGCCCATCGAGCCAACGCGGCGGTGGTACATCGAACCGTGGGTTTCCGGTCCACCTGACTGGCCGTGGCGCTTGATGTTGCCGGCAAAGCCTTTACCCTTGGAGACACCGCTGACATCGACAGCATCGCCAACGGCGAACATGTCAGTGACGCGGAGTTCCTGGCCGAGGGTGTAGTCTGCTTCGGACTTGAATTCGCGCAGGACCTTCCTGGTCTCGACACCCGCTTTGGCGAACTGGCCTTTGTGGGGACGATTGGCATTCTTGACTGCGCCGTAGCCGACCTTGACAGCCTTGTAGCCGTCATTTTCGACTGTCTTGTTCTGGACGACGAAGAGCGGACCGCAATCAATGACCGTGACCGGAATTGAATTGCCCTTGTCGTCAAAAAGCTGGGTCATCCCTGCTTTTTTGCCAAGCATGTACTTTTCCATTTCTCAAACCTCCTTGGTTATTGGTTCGCCCGTGTCCCGGGTGAACATGACCAGAACGACAACACGGCTTGGTCTGTCGTGTTGTCGTCTATGACAAGCCTTACAGCTTGATCTCGATGTTGACGCCAGCCGGCATTTCGAGCTTCATCAGGGCTTCGACCGTCTTGGCATTGGGAGCGAGGATGTCGATCAGGCGCTTGTGGGTGCGGATCTCGAACTGCTCGCGGGAGTCTTTGTATTTGTGCGGGGAGCGCAGGATGGTGACGATTTCCTTTTCAGTCGGCAGCGGGATCGGGCCGGATACGCTGGCGCCGGTGCGCTTGGCGGTATCCACGATGCGCTCGGCGCTCTCGTCGAGGATCTGGTGATCAAATGCTTTGAGACGGATGCGGATTTTCTGGTTTGCGGCCATGGTCTGTGGTTCCTCCTTGGTGTGCTGCTGGTCAGTCATCAACTCAGCCGGGCGTTTCATCCTCTTCCAACAGAAAACCCAGTCTTCGCGCCTCTTGGTAGCTGAGGCTGTCGCGCTGGGCCCATGCCGGAGTGGCATACGCTGCGTGTGTGATGTGACTGCCGCCCAATTTCTCTAAGAATCGGACTGACTCCTCCGAAGTTACCCGCCTTGCGGCCGCAGCGGCCGTGACGGCAATCTCCGGTATCATCGCCTGCTCGAACTGTGCCAGGACAGAATACGCCCGGCAAAGTCGCGCAACAACTAATATAGTACAAACTTTTCTGGATTGCAAGCTCTTCCAGGCAACATTTGACAATTTTTTTCGCGAGCATGACCACGCGTGGATGTACAAGTCAATGCGGGCTCAGAGGTGGCGGTTTTTCACCAGTTCTGCCAGCAAGTTTTGCAACTCTTCCTGGCTGAAAGGATAGTGGCTGGCACAAAAATGGCACTCCAGGTTGACACCCGCTGGGTCCTGCGCCAGGTCGGCCAATTCACGGGCGCCCAGGGCGATCAGATTCTGTTCCATGCGTTCGTGTGAACAGGTGCAGGCGTATGACAGCGGTTTGTGGCTGAAATACTGGATCTCGGGGTCACCGAACAGCAAATCGAGAATCTGGTCCGGATTGAACCCTTCCTGCATCCAGTAGGTCACCTCCGGAAATCCGCCCAGTCGAGTTTCCAGGTATTGGATCGTTTCTTCGGTCGCATCGGGCAACATCTGGACCATGAAACCGCCGGCATGACTGATGCCATTGGCATCGACCAGGACACCCAGGCCAACCGCGGATGGGGTCTGCTCCGACGATGCCAGATAATAGGTCAGGTCTTCGGCGATTTCACCGGAAACCAGTTCGACTTTTCCCATGTAGGGTTCCTTGAGGCCCAGGTCCTTGATCACGGTCAGAGTCCCCTCGCCGACGGCCTGTCCGATGTCGAGCTTGCCAGGCTTCTTGTGCAACGTCTCAACAACGGGCTGGTAGCAATAACCGCGCACCGTCTGGTGTCCGGTACCCACAACGGTCATGCCCTGGATAGGGCCATTGCTGCGGATGATCATGCTGATCGTATCCGAATCATTTTTCAACCCTTGCTCGGCCATCAGCAACGTTCCGGTCATCAGGCGCCCGAGGGCTACGGCGGCAACAGGCGACATCTGGTGAATGTCCTGGGCTTCCTGGCACAGGCGGGTGGTCCTGCAGGCAAAGGCGCGCACTTGGCCATTCAGGGCGAGAGCGCTGACGATGTAGTCACCAGCTGGCACATCTGGGTGGGATGGAAGAACAGGGGCTGGGTCGTTCATCAGGAGATCCTCCGGCGGAAAATGTAGAACTGGCGTTCGCCCGAGCTGCGAACCGGATTCAAAGTCAGCTCGCCAGTCCGGGCAATAAACTCAAGACCGGCACTTTGGGCTGCCTTGAGCAAAAAAGTGTGGTCATAATACCGCTCCACCACTTCCTCGTCAAATCGCTCGTAAAAGCCATCGGCCGTGCGGGCAAACCAGGTCAGGCTGGCCCGGGAGAGCCGGCTTTGCGGCCGGTAGTGGTTTTGCCAGACCAGAGTCAGGTTTTCATGATCCTGGATGATGGTGCGATTGCCGCGGGTCTGGGCAAAGTGGCGCAGGGTTCCGACATCCGCAATGAAAAGGGCCCCTGGATTGAGGTAATTGGCCAGCAGGCGGAACACCCACTGCACAGCCTCCGGACGGACAATGTGGTTCAGGGTGTCCAGGAGACAGGTTGCCAGGTCGACAGTGCCATACAGCTCAAAGCGGCTGATGTCCTGCTGCAGGAACAGTGCTGTGCTGCCGCTGTCCTGCGCCTTTTCGCGCGCAGCTTGCAGCATGGCGGCAGAATCATCGATCCCGATCACATCATAGCCGTGCTGTTCCATCTCCAGGGCGAATGTCCCTGTCCCACAGCCCAGGTCCAGCAGAAGCGGACGGCCCTCGCAGCCATCACCAGATCCTGCCCTCTGACTGTAGCGCTGGTCGAGCAGCAGGATGAACTGGGCCCAGGCAGGATAGTCCACGGCCTGTTGCAATGTGTCATAATGGCTGGCCAGCAGCTCATAGCCGTCAGACATGGTTACTCACCAGCCTGGTCAGGACACGCTGCCCGGCAGGGATTCGAGATAGGAAACCGCTGCAGCGAGCTGGGTATCTTCTTCAGGGGTCAGCTGGGGAATGGATTTCCCCTCTGCCTGTTCCGGCAGTTCGACAGTCTGGTCCGGTTCGAGACCGACGCCTTCGATGCTGGAGCCGCCGGGCAGATAGTACAGGAAATTTGTGACATTGACGGATGAACCATCGGCCAGGTTGAAGGTCAGCGTTCCGGAGCCCTTGCCAAAAGACTGGATGCCAATGACCTCTGCCAGGTCGAGGTCGCGCAGGCAACCAGTGAACAGTTCCGAGGCACTGGCAGAGAACTCATTGATCAGGATGGCGTAGCGCATGTCGGCCGGCACCCCCATGCTGGCGTCGGATGTCCATGCCTGTGTGAAAGCCTTACCGTCCTGGCGGCCTTCGATCCGGGCAATTTCCGTTTTCGGCAGCAGGTAATCAAGCATGGCAATGACTTCATTGGCGAGACCACCACTGTTGTTGCGCAAATCAAATACAATATGTCGGGCACCCTGTGCCTGCAAATCCTCGACCGCACGGATGAACAGGTCAGCCACACCGGTTGAAAACTCGGAAATCCGGACATAGCCGGTCGTGGGATCGAGCATGCGGTGGCTGACACTGGCCGATGTGATCGGGCGGCGCTCCACCTGGATGGTGAAACGCTGGTTGGCAGATGGGCGGTACATCTCCAGTTCAACCCGTGTGCCTTCTTCACCGCGCACCAGAATGGCCAGCTGCGTGATGTCCTGGATCATCTCGACGGACTCACCATCGACAGCGATGAAAATGTCACCGGCCCGTAAATCAGCTGCCTCGGCAGGGCTGTCTTCGATCACTTCGGTGATTTCAATCTGCAAGGCTGTGTTGAAAGCCACAATCGCACCGATGCCAACATAATTGCCACTCATCGATTCCGCGATCTGCTGAGTCTGTTCAGCATCGAGGTACATCGTATAGGGGCTGTCCATTTCATTGACCAGACCGCTGGTCATAGCTGCCAGCATCTCGGCATCGGTCAGGTCTTTGTAGTAGTTTTCATCCAGGGTGTTATAGACCGACCTGAACTTGTCCAGTGCGGCCCGGGTTTCCTCGTCGCCAGCAAACTGGATGCCGATGGACCCGGTGTTCCCTGGCGGCAGCAGGGACACGCCGGCCTGCATCAGGACAAAAACGCCGCCACTGACGGTCAGGGTGAACGTCAGGGCCATGGTGACCAGGATCACCAGGATGGTCCGGCCCAGATGGCCAGGTTGCCTGACTGACCCGGAACGGTTTGGCTGTTTGGTCATATCCGGCAAGCCGGATGCCTGTTCGGGATGGTTCATGTCTGTCTCCTTGTCGAAAAATCAGGCTGCCAGTCTTTTCCGGCAGCCTGCTTCTGTGTCAGCCAACATAGTCGGATGGATTGACCGTCGTACCTTTGACCCGGACCTCGAAGTGGAGATGAGGTCCCGTCGAGGTCCCTGTGCTGCCGATCAGTCCGATGCGGTCACCCGCATTGACTTCCTCTCCCACCTTGACCTCGGTCTGCTTCAGGTGGCCATACAAAGTTGCCTTGCCGTCACCGTGATCGATGACAATGTAATTGCCATAACCCGAGCCACCGTAATTGCGGCCCTGGACGGGTGCACTGACCAGAATGACGGTACCGGAGCGGGCTGCGACCACCTTGGCCCCGAGCGGGGCAGCAATGTCGATCCCGGAATGGAATTTCTTGTAGCGGTATACGGGGTGGATGCGCCAGCCAAAGGCCGACGTGATCTTGGTGTGGCCCGGCACTGGCCACGTCCAGCTGCCGCCCTTTTTGCGCGCTTCATTTTCTGCCGCCAGTTTAAGCTGCAACTGGTAGATGACAGAACTGATCCGTTCTGCCTCTTTGTTCAATTCATCCTCTGCCTTTTCCTGGGCAGCCAGATCGGCCTGGACTTCCTTGAGATCAGTTGCCACCGCAGCCGCATCCGACTTGATCTTGGCCAGGTCGGCCTCGACTTGCTCGACAACGGTTTTCATTTCCTGTGCTTTCTGGTCGGCATTGTTCCGTGCCAGGGTTGCCTCATCCTTGGCATCCTGCAGATCTTCAATCATCTGTTCATCGGTGTCTTCAACAATGGACATGATCTGCAGCGTCGTGAAAAAGCCCTGGATGCTTTTCGATTCGAGGAACATCTCCAGCATGGAATGTTGCTGATGCTCGTACATGACTTGCAGCCGCTCGACATACTGGGCCCGCTTGTCGGTCAGTCTTTGCTCGGCAGCTATGTATTCCTGATAGGCTTGGTTGAGGGCCTCCAGGGCAGCCTGAAGCTGGTTGGTCTTTTCTTCAAAAAGATCTTGCTGTTGCTTGGTCCGTGTTTTCAGCCAGGCCAGGTCACCCGTCAAATCGAGTTTTTCCTTATTGAGCTTGTCGCGCTGCTTCTCGATCTGGTCGAGCCTTTTGGCAATCGAACTTTGCTGGGCCACAGCTGCATCGAGCTGCTCCTTGGTGGTGGCAGCCAGGACAGCCGCATCCGGCTGCCAGGGCAGCAAGGCCAGGACCAGCGCCAGGACCACTAGCAGACTGATGGTCCGCCCAGAAACCGATCGGCCCTGCCGGGCACTTGGAAAATGGATCATGCCAAGCCTCCTCAGACCTTGATGTAGCGCCGGACTGAGACAGCACTGCCCAGAGATCCGATGCCGATTCCGAGGCCTACATTCAGGAGCAAGACCATGGAAGCCAGTTCTAACGGGGGAATCATGGCCAGCACATCCGTCGGCAGCGTATTGGCTGCAACCGTCTCATACAGGCGAGAGTAGATGACATAGGCTGACAACCAGGCCAGTCCGCCGCCGAGCAGTCCGGTCACCGCACCTTCGAGAATATAGGGGACGCGGATATACCAGTTGGTAGCACCGACATATTTCATGATATTGATTTCGTCACCGCGGGCAAAAACAGCCACCCGCACCATGTTGGAAATGATGAAGAATGCCACGACACCGAGGACGACGAAAGCTGTCAGGGTGGCATAATTGACCCAGACGATGGCTTTGCTCAGGAACTGCATCACTTTGAGCTCCAGATCCACTTTGCGGACACCGGGCAGTCCTTCCATATGGGATTTGAAATCTTCGCTGCCCGCAGGGTCATGCAGGCGGATGGCAAAGGTATACGGAATATAGTCCGCAGAAAAATCGGCGAACAGTTCATCCTTGCCCAGGTTGGCCTTGAAAGTCTCGAAATTCTGGTCCGGCGTGTACATCGTATATTCAAGGATATTCGGATCGCTGGCCAGATCCGCCTCAATGGTGGCGATCTCATCCTCGGTCACGCCGATCTCGAGTGTGATCTCGACCGGTGGCTGTTCACCTGCCCGGGCCATCATCTGGCGGGCGTTGACGGAAAACAGGGTGAAAGCCCCGAGCAGGAACAGCATCAGGGCGATCGTTGTGACCGAAGCCAGGGTCACCAGAGGATGGCGGACCAGGTTATTGAATCCCTCGGACAGGGAGTGGCGCAGCAGGGTTGTCCTCATGAGACCGCTTCCGGCCGGGAGCATTCTTCGGCCGACCTTTCCGTTTGACTTTGATAAGCCGGGCAGGCTGGATTGGTCTGGGCATAACCGCCCTGGCAGTCATCACGGACCAGGTTGCCATCGTCAATCTCGATCACGCGCTTTTTCATCCGGTCGACCAGGTCGCGGTCATGGGTGCAGATGATGATGGTCGTGCCGCTGCGGTTGATCTGCTCCAGCAGGGCCATGATCGCCTCGGAATTAGCCGGGTCCAGGTTGCCGGTCGGTTCATCGGCCAGCAACAACATCGGATTGTTAACCATGGCCCGGGCGATGGCTACCCGCTGTTGCTCGCCACCGGAGAGCATCCGGGGACGGACGAGCGCCTTGTCACGCAGTCCGACAATGGACAGTACGATCGGCACCCGGCGCTTGATCGCCTTGCTGGATGAACCGACGATCTCCATCGCGAAAGCCACATTCCGGAACACGGACTTGGTATGGATCAGGCGGAAATCCTGGAACACCATGCCGATGTTGCGGCGTAAATATGGCACATAGCGCCGCTTGATCTTGGACACATCAAATTTGTCGATCAGGACCTGGCCTGTCGAAGGTCTCTCTTCACAAGTCAAAAGCTTGATCAAAGTCGATTTGCCGGCGCCGCTGCGGCCGATGATAAAGACAAATTCCCCGTTCTCGATCGTAAAAGAGACGTCACGAAGGGCCGTGGTTCCGGTCGAATAAGTCTTGGTCACACGTCTGAATTCGATCAAGACGAGCCCTCCTTGTTGCTATCGTCTCGCCTCAGCTGTGCCACCATTTGTTTGCAGCGGTCTTGAGTGAGCCTTTTTCCTGCTTCTCAAGGTACCGGCGGACCATCGAGGCCAGCTTGAACAAAACCGCATCATCAAAGCTGCGCAAATCCAGGCCCGTGATTTTCTGGACCTTGTCCAGACGGTAGACGAGGGTATTGCGGTGGACAAACAACTGGCGGCTGGTCTCGGAGCCATTGAGGTTGTTTTCGAAAAATTTCTGGATCGTCAGGAGGGTCTCGCTGTCGAGGGACTCGTAGGCACCCTTGGGGAAAACCTCATCGAGGAACATGTGGCACAGTGTCGGCGGGAGCTGGTAGATCAGGCGGCCGAGACCGAGCTTGTCATAGCGCATGACATACGTGTCTGACTCAAAGATATTGCCAACAGTCAGGGCCAGGGAGGCCTCGCGGTACGACTTGGCCGCATCCTTCAGCGATTCGGCTACCATGCCGATACCGATCCGGACCTTGGCCAGGGACTCGGCATTGATCGTGTCCATGATGGTCGCAGCCGTACGGTCGATAAATTCGGTGTCCTCTCTCGGGAAGTCCGTCAGGAGGACGATGGTTTCCTCATCCATGGCGAGGACGAAGCTGGTCCGCTTGTCCGGGAAGAGATTCGACACGATCTCGAGGCAATCGACCTCTTCGGCCTGGTCGATCTTGACCAGGAAAGCCAGTCGCGGGATCGTGTACTGGATCTTGTATTCGCGGGCCTTGAGCGGCACATCCCCTGGCAATTCATTCTCCAGCAGGACATTTTTCAGGAAAGCGTCGCGCTCGACATCGGTGTCGGGCTCGCGGAGTTCGGACAGGATCCAATGGCTGAGCAAATCCAGGTAGCTCCTGGCGATGGTGTCGGTCCCCTCGATGAAGGTAATCAGGTCTGGTTTTTCGAAAGTGGCCAGTTTCTGGTAGATTTTGCCGGCGGAAAGGACCGTGGTTTCATCAGACAGGACAACCGCACGGGCTGCCAAGTCCTCTGTGCCTTCCAGCCGTTCGTCCGTGCAGGCCAGGATCGTGCCGTCTGCATTCAGGACGCCGGAAGTCTTGTCAAGGATCGCCGCGGCTTCGCGCATGACTCGTTTCAGCTCTTCCATTTTGTGAACCCCTCTTTTTAATGCGGGAATATGAATCGATCCCGATTATTACGCCTTATTTTATCATAACTCAGGAAAATCGAGTGCATGTTTCATTCTGATGACAACTATTTTAACAGATCGGCCGCGCAGGCAGCTGCCAGTTGCCAAAAAAAAAGAGCCGCCCCAGAACACAAGTCCTGGAGCAGCCCCTGATTGCATTGTGAAAAGCCGGCAGATCAGTTGAGGATGGCGCGCTCGGTTTCCTTGTCAAAGAGGTGGATGCGCTTGCCATCGATGGCGAAGTTGGCATTGTCTCCGACATGGGAATGCTTTTCAGTCGGGTCGACACGGGCCGTGATGCTCATGTCGCCGAGAGTGACATAGAGGTAGGTCTCGGCACCGAGCATCTCAACGACATCGACGTGTGCCTTGAAGGCGCAGGACTTGTTGGCCTCAACGAAATTGGCCTCGTCGGAGATGGCCTCGGAACGGACACCCATGATGACGTCCTTGCCGTCATAAGCCTTGACTTCCGGCACGGAGTATTTCTCCGGCAGGGTGATGGTGAAGCCATAGAAGGACAGGCTGACCGCGTCACCAGCAACAGAGAGCTTGGCAGGGACGAAGTTCATCGGAGGCATGCCGATGAAGCCGGCGACGAAGGTGTTGACCGGGTGCATGTACAGCTCGGTCGGGCTGTCGATCTGCTGGATGAAGCCATCCTTCATGACAACGATGCGGGTACCCATGGTCATGGCTTCCGTCTGGTCGTGGGTGACATAGATAAAAGTTGTGTTCAGGCGCTGGTGCAGCTTGGAAATCTCGACACGCATCTGGACACGGAGCTTGGCGTCGAGGTTGGACAGCGGCTCGTCCATCAGGAAGACCTTAGGATCGCGGACGATGGCACGGCCGAGGGCAACGCGCTGGCGCTGGCCGCCGGAGAGGGCCTTCGGTTTTCTCTCGAGCAGGTGGGTGATGTCGAGGATCTTGGCAGCCTCGGTCACGCGGCGCTTGATTTCGTCTTTCGGGAACTTGCGGAGCTTGAGGCCGAAAGCCATGTTGTCATAGACAGACATATGGGGATACAAAGCGTAGTTCTGGAAAACCATCGCGATGTCGCGGTCCTTGGGCTGGACATCATTGACCAGGCGATCACCGATATAGCATTCGCCGTCGCTGATTTCCTCGAGACCGGCGATCATGCGCAGGGTGGTCGACTTGCCGCAGCCGGACGGGCCGACCAGGATGATGAATTCCTTGTCAGCGATCTCGATGTTGAAATCGCTAACGGCGATCACATTACCTTCGTAACGTTTGTAGACATTTTTCAGAACAACACTGGCCATTGAAATTTACCTCCACCCATGTCGGGTCACTTGCTGTGATGGGCCGTTTGCCGACCCTATGCCAGACTATACCATTGAGTTTATGCATTCTCCAGTCGCGAAAATCACCAAAACTTTCCGGTCAGATTTGGCGATTTCCGGCAGGGTTCTGGCAATCGCAACAAGAATATAACACCATCTTTAGACAGTTTGACTTTTTACTTGTTAATTGCCCAGTTTCTGGGCCTTTCTTTTGATAAGATTGTCTTTCAAGCAGTCTGCAAAGGGCGGTATAATAAGGTCAAAGCATGAAAAATCAGCCAATGGCACAAATTTGCCCTGAGAATTTGTGCAACGCCTTGCGTTTTGGTTTTTTATGCACTATTATGCATATTTATTAGATTTCAGGGAACGAAGGAGAGAGTGACATGGGTGATACCAAGACACGCATCGGGATTGTCGGAGCCACCGGTTATGTCGGCATGGAGCTGGTCCGGCTGCTGGCAGCCCATCGAGGACTGGAGATGACAACCCTGGTCTCCCAGAGCTACGCCGGCAAAAGCTACGCCGATGTTTATCCTGCTTTCCGCCACCTGACCGACATCAAGCTGTCAGACCTCGATCTGGACCAGCTGGCTGATGATTGTGACATCGTCGTCACAGCCCTGCCGCACGGTGTCTCCTCGGCCGTGGTTCCAGAACTGCTCGACCGCGGCGTGCGTGTCCTCGACCACAGCGGCGACTTCCGTTACAAGGATGCCACGGTTTATGAAAAGGCCTACAAGCTCGACCATCCCCGGCCGGACCTCCTGGCAGAAGCTGTCTATGGGCTGCCGGAACTCTATCGCAACGAAATCGCCTCAGCACGGCTGGTGGCCAATCCAGGCTGTTATCCGACCTGCTCCCTGCTCGGACTGGCGCCCCTGCTCAAGGCCGGACTGGTCTACACCGGTGGTCTGATCATTGATGCCACCTCCGGGGTCAGCGGCGCCGGACGCAAAGCCGATCTCGGTTTCTCCTTCTGCGAATCCGAGTCCAGCTACAAAGCCTATGGCGCGGTCGGCCACCGCCACACCAGCGAGATCGAGCAGGAAGCCGCCCTCCTGAGCGGCCAGACCGAGCCACTGGCCCTGACCTTCACCCCCCACCTGGCTCCGATGAAGCGCGGCATGCTGGCCACCATTTACGCCGACCTGATGCCCTCCGTCGATCCCGATGGCCTGCACGAGCTCTATGAACGCTTCTACAACCATGAATACTTCGTCCGCGTCCTGCCGGCCGGACAACTGCCAGAGACGCGCCATGTCGCCTATACCAATTTCTGCGACATCGCGGTCACCGCAGACAAGCGCACCGGCAAGGTCAAGGTCTTCTCAGCCATCGACAATCTGGGCAAAGGCGCTGCCGCCCAGGCCCTGCAAGCGATCAACCTCATGGCTGGCCTCGACGAGCGCGAAGGACTCATCGCCGCCGGTGGCTCGATCTGATCTGAATAACGGTTCCTGCACAGGCAACCAGACATACGGTCCGGACTGCTGCCAATCATTTAAATCGGGGGAAACAGAGCCCATGAAAGATATCCAGTCCATCATCAGCAAAGCCGAGATCCTGATCGAAGCCCTGCCCTATATCCAGCGTCTGGCGGGCAAGACCGTCGTCATCAAATACGGTGGCAACGCCATGATCAACGAGGATCTCAAGACCGACGTCATGGAAGACGTGACCTTGCTCAAATACATCGGCATCAACCCCGTGCTCGTCCATGGGGGCGGTCCGGACATCAATGCCATGCTCAAGCGCCTCGACATCCCGTCGGAGTTCCGCAAGGGTCTGCGTGTCACCGACACCGAGACCATGGCCGTCGCCCAGATGGTCCTGATCGGCAAGACCAACAAGGAAATCGTCTCCCGCCTCGGCCAGCTCGGTGCCAAGGCCATCGGCATCAGCGGCATCGATGGCGGCCTGATCGAATGCGAGAAAATCACGACCGACGATGCCGGAGAACCGCTCGATATCGGTTTTGTCGGCAAAATCACCCACATCAATACCAAGGTCCTCGAGACCCTTGCCAATGACGAATACATCCCGGTCGTCGCACCGATTGGTGTCGGCGCCGATGGCCAGGCCTACAACATCAATGCCGACACAGTCGCGAGCGAAATTGCCGCCGCCCTCCAGGCCGAAAAACTGATGACCCTGACCGATGTCGAAGGCGTCATGGCGCGAAACGAGGCCGGCGAACTCCAGGTCATTCCGGTCCTCAACGAAGCCGAAATCCACGACCTGATCGAACGCGACGTGATCAGCGGCGGCATGATCCCGAAGGTCATGGGCTGCCTTGACACCGTCAGGCGCGGTGTCGGCCGGGCCCACATCATCGACGGCCGCATCCCCCATTGCCTGCTGCTGGAGATTTTCACCAATAAAGGTATTGGCACCATGATCACCCTTGAACGACGACCGTATTACAATGGTGAAAAAATCTGACCCATCGCATCAAGATCGGCCCTCTAACAGCGACAGATCTTTGACATCCGGAAAGGAACGGTTATGACCATGAATCCAGATCCCAAGCTCCAGTCGGTCATTGCAACCGATGATCAATACTACCTGCAGGCCTTCGGCCGGCGCACGCCCCTGTGCATCGACCACGGAACAGGCGTCTACCTGTACGACACGGCCGGCAGACGCTACCTCGACATGATCGGCGGCATCGCCGTCAATGTCCTCGGCCATGCCCACCCGGCCCTGACCGCCGCCATCGCCGAGCAGGCTGGCAAAGTCATCCACTGTTCGAACTATTTCTACAATGAACCCCAGGCCCGGCTGGCCCAGCAGCTGGGCGACCTGTTTGGCGACGGCCGCGTCTTTTTCAACAACAGCGGCGCCGAAGCCAACGAAACCGCCATCAAGCTCGCCCGTGGCTATTTCTTCAAGAAAGGCCAGCCCCGGGCCAAGATCGTCACAGCGATGCAATCGTTCCATGGCCGGACCCTGGCCACCGCCACCGCGACTGGCCAGGCCAAGTACAGCGCACCCTTTGCCCCCCTGCCGGAAGGCTTCGTCCATATCCCCTATAATGATGTGACCGCGCTCGAAGAGGCCGTCGATGACAACACCTGTGCCGTCATGCTCGAGCTGATCCAGGGCGAGAGCGGTGTCCATCCGGCCACCCTCGCCTTTGTCGATGCCGCCGTTGCCGCCTGCCACCGCACCGGGGCCCGCCTGATCATCGACGAAATCCAGACCGGCGTCGGCCGGACCGGCAAGTTTTTTGCCAGCCAGCTCTACAGCATCAAGCCAGACATCATCACCCTGGCCAAAGGCCTGGCCGGCGGCGTGCCGATCGGTGTCGCGATCGCCAACCAGGAGACCGCCACTGGCTTCACCCCTGGCGACCATGGCAGCACCTTCGGTGGCAATCCCCTGGCCTGTGCCGCAGCCCTCGCTGTCCTCGAGACGCTGGAAAACGGCCACCTGATCCAAAAGGCAGCCGGTCTGGGGGACCATTTCCGGGAAAAACTGCAGGAGCTGGCTGAAACGAGCGGTTTGATCCACGAAATCCGCGGTGCCGGCCTGATGCTGGGCATCGAGCTCAAGCAGCCCATTGCGGCCGAGGTCAAAGGCAGATGCCTCGACGCCGGCTACCTGATCGGCTCGGTGGGCACCCATACCCTGCGCCTGCTGCCACCCCTGATCATTGAACGAACAGAAATAGACGCATTCGTCACCGATTTAGGCCAGGTTTTGGCGGAGGTTGCAGCCCCATGAAGCATTTCATCAGTTTGAATGATCCCACCACCGAGGAAATCCTCGATCTGCTCGACCTGGCCGACAAGCTCAAAGCCGATGTCAAGGCCGGACGGCCGCACCCGATCCTCCAGGGAAAGACCCTGGGCCTGATCTTTGCCAAGTCCTCCACCCGGACCCGGGTCTCCTTTGAAGTCGGCATGTACCAGCTTGGCGGCCACGCCCTCTTCCTGTCCAGCCAGGACATCCAGCTCGGCCGCGGCGAGTCGATCGAAGACACCGCCCAGGTCATGTCGCGCTATCTCGATGGCATCATGATCCGGACCTTCGCCCACCAGGACGTCCTCGACCTGGCACGTTTTGGCACCATCCCGATCATCAATGGCCTGACCGACCTGATGCACCCCTGCCAGGTCCTGGCCGACCTGCAGACGATCCGCGAGCACAAGGGCCAGCTCAAGGGCCTGAAAATGGCCTATCTCGGCGACGGCAACAACATGGCCGTCTCCCTCATGCACGGTGCGGCCAAGGTCGGCATGGATATCGCCGTCGCCACCCCGCCCGCCTATGCCTGTGACGCAGCCAGCGTAGCCGAAGCCCAGGCGACCGCCGCCCAGACCGGTGCCAAGGTCATCATGACGGAAGACCCGCGCCTGGCCATCCAGGACGCCGATGTGGTCTATACCGACACCTGGGTCAGCATGGGCCAGGAGTCCGAAAAAGCTGAAAAGGTCAAGCAGTTCAGTGCCTACCAGGTCAATCGCGAGCTCATGGCCCTGGCCAAACCCGACGCCATCTTCATGCACTGCCTGCCAGCCTACCGCGGCTACGAAGTCACCGCCGAGGTCATCGACGGCCCGCAGTCAGTCATCTTCGACGAAGCCGAAAACCGCCTCCATGCCCAGAAGGCCGTGCTTGTCCGCCTGCTCGCGCCAGACTACAAAGGCTGAGCACCCAGCCACGCATGCACGCAGACATCACCTTCCGCCAAGCCGTCCCGGCTGACAGCGCCGAGCTTCTCAAACTGATCCAGTGGGCGATGCAGGTCTATGCCGCCAAATCCGGCATCACCACGCCCCTGGATGCCTTTTCCGAAACCGTATCCGATCTCGAGCAGCACATCGCCCGCGATCACGTCATCGTTGCCGAGCACAAACACACCCTGATCGGCACCGTCCGCCTGGTCCGGCTCAGTCTGGACCGGGCTTATTTCACCCGCTTCGCGGTCCATCCCCACCTGCAGCAAACCGGAGTCGGCCGCCTGTTGTACCAGGCCGCCGAGGCCTGGCTGCTGGCCCAGGGCTTCCGGACCGTCGAGCTCCACACCGCCCTGACCAACGAGACCCTCGTCACCTTCTACCAGTCGCGCGGATTCGTCCTGGTCGAGACCGATACCAGCCGCGGCTACCCGAGGGGCTTGTTTCGCAAAGCGCTGTGAAAAGACGCTCTAGGCACCCCCGCTTCTACCAGAGCGGCTCGACATCCTCCCTGATGTATTTCTCGTAGATTTGCCTGACAGCATTCATTTGCTCAGGCGTCAGGGGCGGCAGCAGCGAGGCGCCGGTATTGGCCGTGATCTGCGAAAAATGGCTGGCACCGGGGATCACGCAGCTGACGGCATCAAACATCAGGATCCAGCGCAGGGCCAGCTGCGGCAGCAGACCAGTTCCGCCAAACAAGGCCTTGAGCTCCTCGACAGCCTGCAAGCCGCGCTCATAGTTGACACCGGCAAAGGTTTCGCCTTTATCGAACAACTCGCCGTTGCGGTTGAAGAACCGGTGGTCTTCCTTGGCAAAGACACTGTCCCGGCTGAACTTCCCGGTCAACAGGCCGCTGGCCAGGGGCACCCGGACGATCACACCGACATCCTTCGCCTCGGCCGCCGCAAAAAAGGCATCCGCGGGCTTCTGCCGGAACATGTTGAAGATGATCTGAACCGTGGACAGGCCGTCGTATTCGATGGCCATCAGGGCTTCCTCGACCTTCTCGACACTCACCCCATAGTGGAGGATTTTCCCCTCCCGTTTCAGCTCGGCCAGGGCGGCGAAAACATCCGCCCGGGCATAGACCTCGGTCGGCGGGCAATGCAGCTGGATCAGGTCCAGCGTCTCGAGGCCCATGTTCGTCAGGCTGTCGTGGACAAAGCGCCGGATATTCTCCCGGTTATACCCCGCCGCAGTATGCGGATTCAGGCGACGCCCGCATTTGGTCGCGATATAGACCTTTTCAGGCCGCGACTTGACGACTCTGGCGACAGCCTTCTCACTGCGGCCATTGCCATAGCCATCCGCCGTATCGAAAAAATTGATCCCCTGGTCGATCGCCTGGTTCAGGGTTTCATCCGCGGTCCGGTCATCAAAATCCGAGCCCCAGCGTCCGCCGATCTGCCAGGTCCCCAGAGACACCTCCGAAACCATCATGCCAGTCTTGCCAAGTTTGCGGTAATTCATAAGCAACCCTCCTCGTATATTAGATTTATAGCCCAGTTATGTACTGTCAGTGCTGGGCTGGTTGATGGTCTTAACGCCCTGATTCATAATGGTCTTGTAAGGCCGTTTGAGGACTAGTTCTATGCCTCCTCGTAGAATCCTTGTCAGGATTGCTACTAGTTAAGTCCGTTCCCCTGGCCTTGTGATTAGCTTCGAACCGCTGGTTGTTTGTCAGTTGCATTTGCTTCCTTTGGCAGGAGGAATTCGTGCAGCAGGCAGCTGACAGGATTCGCATAGCGAGGGTGTCGATGCGTAAGTGCCCAGGGCGTTACCATTCAACCGACCTTCAATTTCAGCATGAAGGGGGGTGAAATAATGGAAGGCACTATTTTCATCGGCATCGATGTCAGTCAACAAAGCAACACGGTTCACGCCATGGACTTCGACGGTAACAGGATCTGGCAGCAGACCTTTGCCAACTCTTTGGAAGGCAGCCAGAAACTCGTTGAGCATCTGGTGGACACCTGCGACAAGCGTAACTGCAGCTTCATGAACATTGGTTTGGAAGCAACTGGCTGCTACGGTGATCTGATTGCCATGTACCTGCGCGAAACAAGTCTGATCCCGCGAACCGGTAAGTCGGTCCGGGTGCTTAATCCCAAGCAGGTCAGCCGGTTCAAGAAGTCTTATTCCGAGCTTCCCAAGACCGATGGAATTGACGCATTCGTGATTGCTGACAGCCTCAGATTCGGGCGTATCGGGATGAAAGGGACAGTTGTGGAAGACAAGTATCTGGCTCTGCAAAAGTTGACTCGCTCACGGTTTCAGGTCGCCAAGGATCTTAGTCGGGAAAAGAATCGTTACCTACAGACCCTGTTTCTCAAATTCTCCACATTGGCTCAGGATTCCCCTCTGTCGAACATCTGCGGCACCACCGCCATGGACCTGGTCAATGAGTTTGAGAGCGTTGACCAGATTGCCTATACGCCTTTAGAAGAGCTTGCCAGCTATCTTAACCAGCACGGCAAAGGTCACTTCGTGGATCCCGAGGCGCTGGCCAAAGAAATTCAGAAGGCAGCCAAATCGTCTTACCGGCTTCCAAAAGCGGTCCAGGATTCCGTCAACCAAGTCTTAGCCATGCAGGCCCAGACCATCCGTTTCTACGAGCGACAGATCAAGGACTACGACAAGCTGATTGAAGCTCAGATGACTGGCATCCCCAAGACGCTGACGTCGATTAAAGGCATTGGCCCGGTTTATGCCGCGGGCATTCTCGCCGAAGTCGGCGATGTCACCCGCTTCAAAGACCAGGCAGCTTTAGCCAACTATGCTGGTCTTTCCTGGTCTCGTCACCAGTCCGGCAAGTTTGAAGCTGAGCATACACACATGATCCATGCCGGCAACCGCTACCTACGCTACTACCTCATTGAAGCGACCAACCATGTTCGGAAGCACGATCCTGAACTGCAACGGTTTTACATGCGCAAATTCAATGAGACTCCCAAATCCAAAAGCAAACGCGCACTCGTTCTAACTGCCAGAAAATTCGTCCGGGTTGTCTACGCTCTGCTGCGTGACAACCGAATCTATATTCCCCGGGAGGATTGACGATCCTTCCGGTCTCAGACCTGTCTTGAAAAAGCTTCGAGACAGGTCTTGTTTGCTATACATCGATTTTCGTGTTCGATTCGAAACTATTCACTTTTCAAGGTTCTTATATGTAAAAAGTCTATTGACTATTTACCGCTGGACTTAACCATAAAATCATCATAGCACTTTCTCTTCGGAAGTCAGGCTGATTCAGAGAGCCAGCGTCAAAAAATGACCAGACAGACCGCTGGTTAAAACCCTTGAGGAAGGGTATGCTTAAATCAGGCCTTGAATAATAATCGTCGAGGCCATGACATTTTTATTCAGGAGAGGTGCAAAATTATGTTGTGGAAATGTACAGTCTGTGGCTACATGCATGAAGGCTCGGCAGCACCGGACATCTGCCCCAAATGTGGACAAGGCCAGGAAAAGTTTGTCGCACTTTCCGAAGAAGACGCGAATAAAGTGTTCGAATCCGACCCCACCAATGACATTCACATGGAAATAGTCAAACTGGCGATGAAAATCAAAGACCTGGCCAAGGAAGGCATGGCGCTGAACCTGGATCCAGCCTGCGTCGCGGTTTTCAAGAAAGCCCACCAGGACGCCTGGGTCATCAAGCAGAGAAGCAAAGCCGAGATCGAGCAGCATATGAAAAAGGGCAAATGGTAAGCGAAACCATCGCGAAGATCATCTCCCACAGCACGCCGGCCTGAAAACCGGCGTGCTTTTTATTTTGCCCGGTACCGGTCCGCCAGGAGCAGGAAGATCTTGTAGACAACAGCCGTGGCATAACCGGCAAACGCGAGGTGCTTTTTGTTGTGGTACACATCACCGATGTAGCCGCTGAAGACCTTCAACAGCGAGGCAATGCTTTCGGCAATGCCCTCGATGACGCCGACAATGGCCGGCGAGGCGCCGAGAGCAGCAGTCAGGGACAACGGCACGAGTGGGTAGACCATTTCCGTGCTCATGTCGATGACCAGGCTGACCAGGCCCAGGAGAACGATATTGGACACGGCTTTTTTCTGTTCATGATGGCTCCGCCACCGTACACGCACCCTGCGAATCACAGTCTCTGTCCCAGGAGTCCTCTCTCGATCCTATCGAGTTCATGCACACAATGACAGCCTCTGGATGATCCCAGAGGGCGTATCGCTCCCTGGCTACTCAGCATCAGCTACCCCCTGATATTTGGTCAAAACAACTAAAATAAGCCGTGCTTTGAGCAGATTTCTTCGGCGGTACGGCCAAATTTTCATTGAATAAATTCACCAAGTCGATTCTGGAAAATCCCTTGTGCCGCCTGTGAGATTTTGCTAATATTTCACAGGATTCGAATTGTAAAGGTTTACGGCCGGCAAAAAGACAAACGATTTTAAGGGATTTCAGCCAAGTGGAGCGTATAAACAAAAGAAAGCAGCAAGCGGATGCGACCAGGCAACGACTGTACCAGGCAGCGATTTCCCTGATGTATCGCGACGGCTTCGAAGCGGTCAAAGTCGAACAAATCTGCCGCCGCGCCCGGGTTTCAGTTGGCCTGTTCTACCACTATTTCGAATCGAAGCGCGGCATTCTCGTTGAGATATTCCGCGAAGCGGACCGGTATTTCCAAACCGAAGTGGAACCTGCGCTCAGTCGATTCGATGGCCCCATAGCTGCAAAAATCAGCGAATATTTCCGCTTCTACGGTCGGTATAACGCGACAGTAGGCCTCGATATGACCCAGCAGCTGTATTCACCACACATGGACTTGTTTATCACCAAGGGCCGCTACATGCAGCAGCTGTTGATCGATATGATCCGCAAGGGTCAGCTGGAACTGGAACTGACTCCGGACATGAGTGTGGAAGCCATTTGCGACGACCTGTTTATCGCGGCCCGCGGCCTGGCTTACGACTGGACCTTGCATCAAGCCAGTTATGATCTTGAGACCCGGATGGCCGAGTACATGAAAAGGCTGGTCAAGGCCTACTGCCGGTGATCCTTCACCGACCTGCCCCGCCCCTCTTTTTTTGTTGTCCAAAATTCTAAATAAGTCCCATGATTGAAGGAGGAACCCATGAAACTGTCCCTGAAAACATTCGTCACAGTTCTGATGGTTGCCGTGATGGCCGTCTCGATGTTGGCTGGCTGCACCGCCGCTACCACTGCGACCACCACAGCAGCGACCACAACTGTAGCGGCCACAACGTTAGCCGCGAAGTTCACCCCCGGCACCTATGAAGGTGAAGGCGAAGGTATCCACGGCAAGATCCGTGTGGCGGTCACAGTCGATGCCGAGAAGATCCTGCAGATCGAAGTGCTCGAGCACCATGAGAGCGCTGGCATTTCCGACCTGCCGGTCATCCAGCTGCCGGAAGATGTCCTCGCCACCCAGTCGCTGGGCGTCGATGTCATCGCCGGTGCGTCCTACACCTCCAACGGCGTCCTCGATGCCATCGCCATGGCCCTGCAGGCCGCAGGCGGCAATCTGGACGAGTTGCGCCAGAAAGTTGATACGGCTGCGATCGTCAAGGAAAATAAAGAGATCGAAACAGAAGTCGTCGTCATCGGTGCAGGTGGTGCCGGCCTGGCTGCCGCCGTCTCGGCCCATGAAAATGGCGCCAAAGTCATCGTCCTCGAAAAAATGCCGCGAGCCGGAGGCAACACGATCATTTCCGGTGCCTCCTACAACGCCGTCGACCCGGTTCGCCAGCCCGCCCAGGGCATCGAAGACTCGGTCGACAAGCATTACCAGCAGACGTATGAAGGCGGCGACAAACTCGGCGATCCCAAATTGATCCGAATCCTCGTTGAAAACGCCTACCCGACCATCGAATGGCTGGAGAACATGGGGATGCAGTTCAAGGATCAAGTCCATACCGTTCTCGGCGGCCTCTGGCCGCGGGCCCATGCCCCGGTCAAACCGCTGGGCACTGGCTTCATCGAAACCTACCTGAACTACATCGACAAGACCAATGGCGAAGCACAGGTCATGTACAACACCACGGCGACCGAGCTGATCCTCGAGGGCAACAAAGTTGTCGGCGTCAAGGCAGCAGACCGTTACAACAACTACACGATCAAGGCAACCAAAGGTGTCGTCATGGCAGCTGGCGGCTTTGGCGCCAATGTCGCGATGCGCAACGAGTACAACACCCATTGGGACGATCTGTCCAATATCAAGACGACTAACCACGTCGGTGCAACCGGTGATGGCATTGTCATGGCTGAAGCCATCGGCGCCAACCTGGTCGGCATGGAATGGATCCAGCTCCTGCCGATGGGCGATCCGGAAACAGGCAGCCTCTCGGGCAACATCGAGCAAGGCGTCGAAAACCGCATTTTTGTCAACAAGGATGGCAATCGCTTTGTCGATGAAGGCGAGCGGCGCGACGTCATGACCAAGGCACTGTTCGAACAGCCGGACGATTTCATGTGGGTCATCCTCGACAAACACAGCTATCCGACTGAAGATATCAAAAACCATTTCAATGAATCCATCGCTGAGCTGGTCGAAGCTGGCCGTGCCTACAGGGCTGACACACTCGAAGACCTGGCCCAGCAGATCGGTGTCAATCCAGAAAATCTTGTCAAAGCGGTTGAAGGCTTCAACAAGGGCGTCGATGCAGGCAAGGACGAATTCGGCCGTACCCTCTTCATGGACAAGATTGACTCCCCGCCGTACTATGCCGGCGCTCGTGTCCCGACGGTCCACCACACCATGGGCGGCATCCAGATCAACACCGAAGCCCAGGTCCTGATGGCTGATGGCACGATCATCGAAAACTTCTACGCAGCCGGAGAAGTCACAGGCGGCATCCACGGCTCCAACCGCCTCGGTGGCAATGCTCTCGCCGACATCAACGTCTTCGGCCGCATCGCTGGCCGCAACGCTGCGACGATGGCAAAATAACCATCCAGCAAACGGAGCCATCCAGCACGCCTGAGCAGGCCGTTGGATCTGGTATGGTTCAGAGAAGGGCTACTGGATTTCCGCCAGTAGCCCTTTTCAAGTGTGCCAGGCACTCATAACCCGACTAACTGATCAATGGTCACGATCTGAATCGACCGGTCAGATTCGGCTTTGCGCAGAAGATCGTCCGTGAAACCGCTTTTTGAGAAAAGCCAGTACTGGATCTGGCTGTCTTGGGATTTGGGGGTGAACTTCGCCTGCTCCTTGATCCCGTCGGCTACAGGAAATTCCCGCTGCAAAATCCTCAGGTCGATCAGGTTTTTCAGGTAGACACTGAGCTTGTTTTTTTCGATCAGCGTCTTTTGGTTAATCTCATTCATCTGGGTATTTCCCAGGGCAACCGCTTCGATAATTGCATTGTAGATCGAAGTTTCCCGGAGCTCCTGCCGCATAAAATGATCATGATATTTTCGTCTATTTATAATCCTGATTTGAATTTTTCGCAATAGACGCGGCTTTGTGGGTCTTTGCTTTTCCTCGTGATGTTACTGTGAAAAGCGTGACATGTTCGGAGGGAATGTTCCGTCCAAGGTGCCAGACCTGCGCTAGGGGTGGCACTTATAGCGGAATGTTCACAAATTGGGGTCGGAGGTGACGCGAGGGGTGACACTTTTCGCGGAATGTTCACGAAATGGGGTCAGACTTACGGCTAAGTCTGGCCCTTTATGCGGAATGTTCACGATTTGGGGTCGGTCCACTGATTGGGAAAATCTGGAATGCGCTTGTGAAGCTTACAGCCGCAGCAGGTTGACGCCTCATCGAAAATGTTCCGAAAAAGTACTCCGACCTAGCGGCGGAAACTTCCCTTCCTATGTCGGAGCACTTTTGGGGAAGATCTGTGCATGATCTGGAAAAGCCTCTGCTGCAGGGGCTTCGAGACCCATTTGATTAGTACCGTTTTGGTGGGCCGACCCCAAAAGAGGAATTTTCCATCCAAGGTGCCAGACCTGCCGGCTAAAACTGGCACTTCCCAAAAATCGTCATCAAACCTTCTAGACCCCATGACCACTCTTGCTGGAACCCGCTGCATTTTTTACATGCCTTTCACGGAATCAGACAAAGAGCCATCCAGACGGCCACCTAAACCATTCGATTGAAATATTCTTGATCAACTTTCAGTGGACGTTTAAGGGTTTCCAGGACTTGCGCCTCATCCGGTGCGTTTGCCGTCAAGCCAAGCTCATCAATGGCAGCTGAAATTGTGCCATCTGTTTCCGGCATAAATTGAACATGCATTTTATCAATCTGCAGGATTTCCCTGAGCATTGCCAGGCTTATTGCCACAATGTAATCACGCGATCGCTTGATGAGCTTGGGTTTGTCACGGACAACGGAATCGATAAAGCCGTTCCAGTCTTTACGAACGTCAGTCGCGTTCAGCGTCAGCACTGGCTTATTTCCGGTTGTGCGATCTGGTACTCATGGCAACAGGCTAGATCGCCTCAATTTTCATGACTTTACCATCCGCAACCGATTCATCTGCGGCAAATCCGATCAGGTGGCCATAGATGGCTTGAATTACGCACCAACAATGATATCATATTGATATCATCTTGATTAAGAGGTATCGTATGGAAGAGAAATTGCTCAAGGCAGCCAAAGGCATGCCGGTTCTCGTACTCAGTATCATTGCCTATCTCACAGCGATCTTGCTCACGATCCTGGGCGGAAACCTGGTGTCTGAACAGAAATTCCTGGGCGGATTATTCTTGACGATTGGTATCATTTGGTTAACCATTGGCTTCATTCCTTTCATGGGCCTCAAAATTTTGAAACCCAACGAAGCGCTGGTTTTGACGCTGTTCGGCAACTATGCCGGAACGTTGAGGGGCGACGGTTTCTATTTCGTCCATCCCTTTTGCGTTGCCGTGAACCCGGCGGCCAAGACGAAGCTGGGTCAAAGCGGTGACGTCGACAGCAAGGGTTCATCGAGAATTGTCCTGTCCGCCAATGAAGCCCATGTGAATGTCCAGGCCGCAAGCAACAAGATCTCCCTGAAGGTCATGACTCTAAACAATTCGAAGCAGAAAGTCAATGATTTCCTGGGCAATCCGATCGAGATCGGAATTGCAGTCATGTGGCAAGTGGTCGACACCGCCAGGGCCGTCTTCAATGTCGATAATTACAAGGAATACCTCTCGCTCCAATGCGACAGCGCGCTGCGCAACATCGTCCGGATTTACCCCTACGATGTCGCTGCCAATGTCGATACAACCGGTGACGGGATTGCCGACGAAGGCAGCTTGCGAGGATCCAGCGAAATTGTCGCCGAGCGGATTCGCAACGAGATCCAGCAAAAGGTCGAAAATGCCGGCCTGAACATCATCGAAGCGCGGATCACGTATCTGGCCTATGCACCGGAAATTGCAGCCGTCATGCTGCAACGCCAGCAGGCCAGCGCCATTATTGACGCAAGACGAATGATCGTTGATGGTGCTGTCGGCATGGTTGAAATGGCCCTGTCCAAACTGAGTGAAAACGAAGTGGTCATGCTTGACGATGAGCGGAAAGCGGCGATGGTCTCCAATCTCCTGGTCGTCCTCTGCGGCAACCGGGATGCCCAGCCCATCGTCAATTCGGGCAGCCTGTACTGATCATGGCTGAAGAAAAAAAGCAAGTACCTCTGCGCTTGTCCAGCAAGCTGTATAACCAGATTGCGGCCTGGGCCGAGGACGATTTTCGATCGGTCAATGGCCAGATCGAGTATCTATTGACTGAATGTGTCCGGCAGCGCAAGAAAAATGGCAAATACGTCCCCGAAAACCTGGACGAGGGGATTGATCTCGACCTTTGAAAAAATGGTTCACTTCAATGGCAGGGTACCTGTCTCATTTCGGACCAGGCACCTGTTCAAGGTCTGAAAAGCGGCTGAGCAGGAAATCGGTGCGGCCTTGGACGTAGTCATATGCACCTTCGGTAAATCCGGACTTGCTCAGGCAAATGAAATAGCGTTGACTGGCCTGGAACAAGTCACTCTTTTGCTCCAGCTGTTTCAGGACGCCCACATCGACCTTATCCTGGCGCCATTTGGCTTCACCAAAACAGGTCATCTGAGTACCGATCCCCACCAGGTCGATTTCCTCTTCCCTGCGCAGATCGGGATTATTGCCCCACCAGCGCCCGCGACGGGTAAACAAATCGGGTAATTTTCCAGTGGCATTCAACCGGTCAAAATAGTCGAAGAAGATCATTTCAAAGCCCTGGCCCATGAAGGCTGGCAAATCAGGTTCGACTATTTTCTCAAAGACCTGGCGACCCAGACCGGACTGGATCGCATTAGAATTCGGCATCACATAACGGTACCAGAACCGGAAGCAACCATCCGCAATCCGGTAGATCGTCTTGCGGCTCTGTTCATTCTGAAAAGGCTTCTCCTTGCTGATGATGCCCAAGTCGATCAATGATTCCAGGTAATGGTTCAACGCGCCCGAATGCAATTGGGCCTTTGTCGCGATTTCATGACTTTTGTTCGCACCACCCACGATGGCATCGAGCAAATCATTGTAGACCCTGGGCTCACGCAATTCCTGCTTCAGCAGATTGCCCGGTTCCTCGTAGAGGCGTCCGGTACCAGACAAGAACAAAGCGATCAAATTATCAGCCAGTGAGCGACTCTGATCGACAAAACTCAAGTATTCGGCAACACCGCCAGTCGCGGTATGCAGGATCGCTGCAGTCTCGGCAGGCATATCCGAAAGATACCGGCGGCTTTCAAAATAGGAAAAGGGCATCAGGCGGTACTGGGCTGTCCGCCTGCCATAGAGTGGGCTTTTTGCACCGAGGACCTGACGCTCCATAAAGCTCATCGACGAACCGCACAGAATCAAGTGCAACTGCGTATCTTGCCAGTCATGGTCGCAAAACTTCTGGAGAATCGAGGAAATCTCAGGTGCGGCAGCAGCCAGATAAGGATACTCATCGATCACCAGCACCAAGCGCCGGTTGCGGGCCATCCCGGCCACCGCTGAAAACAGAGCAGAGAAATCGCGGTAGGCTGCCAGCCCCTCCTGACCAGTCAGCTGATGGACCGCCTGGGAGAGAGATTCCAGATTAATCAAAGCCCCTGCTTCCAGGCCAGTGAAAAAAATGGCAGGCTTACCGGCGATAAACTGGCGGATCAGATAGGTTTTGCCAATCCGGCGCCGCCCATAGATGACGCTAAACTCAAAACCGGGGCGCTGGTATTGCTGTTCCAGGCCATTCAACTCATTTTCCCGACCGATAAAAACCACCCGAACCACCCCCTGGATTGATTTAAACATAACACGCAAGAACACGATTATCAAGATCGTGTTCTTGCAAATCGTGTTCTTGCAAAATCCGACTCGCGCAAGGCCTGATCAGCTTGGGTGTGTCACAAACAGTCGATCAATCACAATTTAATCCACCATCGTCCAAGCGGCAGGATGCACCTGACACCGATGTCTCTTCCTGCGGTTCCACAGCATTTTTGATCGCCTGAATGACTTGCACAAGCGGCTGTGCACCACTGATTGGATACTTTCCATTGATCATGAGGCAGGGGACGCCCCTGATGCCATATTGCCTGGCAAGAAGAAGATCTTGCTCTACGGCTTCCAGAGTTTCACTGCTGTTGAAATGCTGCTCCCATTCCGCAAAATCAATACCGCTTTGCCTGATGCAGTCGTGAATAACGCCCAGTTCTTCAATGTTGCGGTTTTGGACAAACAAAGCCTTTTGCAGGGCGTCAAAAACATCCCAATATCCGGCTTCACCTGCTGTGAAGGATGCCGCTTTACAGGCGGTGAGCACTTTCATGGAAGACGGGAACGGGAAATCTGTCTGGCGCATGCCTGCGATATTGAACCGATGCAGGTCGTCATTTTGATTGGCCTGTTGCCAATGCCGCAAAATTTCGGCCTTGGCTGCTGTTCTGGAACCAAACATTGCGTCAAAATCGCGTTCTGATTGGACCAAAGCAAACGAGCGATGCACAATTTGCACCTCAGGCATTAGTTTTTGAAGCTGTCGCATCCGATAGGACATGGGAAAGCAAAAGCTGCAAATGACATCATGGAAAAACTCTATGGTTATTTTATTCATAGCCATTCATCCCTTCTTTTACGTCTGGCTCCCGGACACCATTTTTTCGCTTTGCTCCCAGAGCGCGCGTGCAATGGACCCATCATCCTTGAAATTCACTTTCATGGGCTTGGATTTGTCATAGACCTCACCCAGGATCCAATCTTTCCCGGGTTCCCCATCCACCAGGGCCACCAGGCGCCCGGCACTTTGGGCTGGCGAAATCGTCACCAGATATTTGAGGGGCGTGTGGTAGGCATAGTGCAGGAAATGATTGGTGTCACGGGCAAAAGAAGAGCGAACGACTCCAGGGTGGAAAGCCACGGCCTTGAATCCTTTGTCCCGGAAACGGCGATCCAGTTCGCGCGTAAATAAAATATTGGCCAGTTTTCCATATCCGTAGGCCTTTTGCGATTGATACTGCCGCTCGTTGTTCAAATCAGCCACATCAAATCCCTGGCCAAAAATATTTGCCGCGATGCTCGATGTTTGAATGACAACCGCCGCATGTTCGATGAGCTTATCCAGCAAGGCATGGGTCAACAGAAATGGTGCTAAATGATTCACTTGAAAGGTCTTTTCAAAGCCATCTTTGGTCATCACACGATCACCCATGATGCCACCCGCGTTGTTGGCCAGGACATCGATCCGATCGTACGTCTTAAGTTCATCGGCCAGGCGCCTCACATCACTCAAATCCGAATAATCGGCCAGATGGAAAGGCGAATCCAGTTCCTTGGCGAGAGATTCCGTTTTGGCCTTTGAACGGCCGACCAGGACGACCTGATGGCCTTTGGCCTTGAGCTGGCGTGCCGCCTGGGCACCGATTCCATCACTGGCACCCGTGATTACAATGGTTTTTTTCATATTCGAAACATCCTCAAATCAAAGTTTTTAAGCGTTAAGCCCATCTTAGCAGCCAGAAGATTGTTTTGAGTGTAAGCTGGGTAACGCTTTGGTGCCAGGGCAAGCAATCGGAAATGGATCGTCAACCCAGCTTTCTGCCGCACCCTACAGGTGTATTTCCGGTTGAGTGTCGAGTAGGCCCGGGGAACTTCCCCCCGAGCCTCTCACAGAACTGGACGTGACAGTCTCCCGTCATCCAGCTCTTGTCATCAAGTCGCTGGGCCTGTAACCCAGTTGCCATTGGTAGAACAAATCAGGAGAGCTTTTAGCCAATTGGCCTAACCAGATAAAGGCTTGCCTTCGACTCCGGTGCAGTCTCTTGTATTTTCTTATTGCCCATGCCACTAGCATGAGATTCACATAGTTCAGACCTTTTAGTCGGGCTTCATTTTTGTTGAACTGAGTAAAGTAATTCGCCCAGCCCCGGATCACAGGATTCATTCTCTGTGCCATTTCTTCTGGCGTCCAGAGAGACCCTTTCGTACGAAATCCCCTGATTTTGTCTCTGAACTGCTGGGCAGATGCTTTACTGACCGCAGGTGTAAAGGTGTGAAGCCAATTTCCTTTTCTGGACTTGACCCAGCGCATCCGAAACGTATATCCCAGAAAGTCAAAGGTTTCATGTTCCTGTCGCGGACTGTTGGTTTCTTTGCGACAATAGACAATCCGAGTCTTATCCGGGTGTAATTCCAGCCTGCAGGCTGCCATCCGTTTCTTGAGTCAGCCGAGTAATTGTTCGGCCTCTTCTTTGGATCGGCAATGTATAACTGCGTCATCCGCATATCTTGCCCAAGGATTCCCTGGGTTTTGGGTAACCATCCAGCGATCAAACGCATAGTGCATAAACAGGTTTGCTAGCACCGGCGAAATGACACCCCCTTGCGGGGTTCCGGAAGTCCTTTTCTTAACCGTTCCATCCGGCATAATCATATCCGCCTTCAGGAATCGTTCGATGTACAGGATCATCCATTTGCTGTCGGTGTGCTTGCGCACCACCTGCATCATCAGGTCATGGTCAATATTGTCGAATAAGCCGACTATATCAAATTCCAGCACCCAGTTCATTTTCCAGTAAGATGACTGGATCCCTTCGCTCCACGGCCATTACAACCGCTTCATCACTACTACGAATCCATCCGCACATGTGTCTTGCCTCGCTACTCTCATCCTCGTCGTGTCTGCGCTTGGATTTCTCGCTTGTCATCAAGACGACAGGCTTCTCCTGTTCCTTGCCAAAGCCTATGCCTTGCTCCTGTAGCTTATACGCCGGCGGCCATCTGGTCAGTAATCAGGTTCCCCCCAGACTCTTCCCGGTGATCAGGTCCTATCTCCGGTTTCGACTCGCTCTTTTATGAGTTGACGACGCTTCATCAGCTCTTCACTTTCGTTCAGCTTCAAGGCACTTACCTGACCGGTTTTTCCGGCCTTTTCTCTCTGCGCTCAGCACCATGGTATTTGACCACAGCACCCAGAGGTGGTTTGAAATCGGCACCTGAATGCCGATTTCGGAGGGCCTGCCTCCATCTTTGACAAAGCATTGTTCAGTTGCTCGTTACATCACCTTCCCTTTCTTTGCAACTGTCAATTCAGGACACACGACCTGGTGCTCATGGTATGTATGTAGGCGCCCATTTTCTGGGTCTGGGCGCAGAGCTCGCGGTGTAGCCTAATGCGGTAAATGTCAAAATGGACGAGGTACTCGCTCTCGGTCTTTTCAATGACCACGGCCGTGTGCCATTATCGGGCGAGGTTTTTGATCACAACCGGGAAAACTCCTCCGGGGTGGTGTTGTGGGTCATCATGGCATAGGCATAGCTCATGGTTGCTCTCCCTTCCTGGCCTTCTGGTCATAGAGGCTCTCTAATTCCGTCTCCAGTGCAAGCAGCTGGCGGCGCAGTTGGCTTATCTCGGCTTGCCGGGTGCGATATAGCCGGGCGATCTGTTCCTGCTGTTCCATATCCAGGACGGAAACCGTCATCCCCTCGAGCTGGCTGGAGGATGTCACCCGGCTCTAGGTAATAGCGGTCGAACCGCTTGCTGGGTTCGACATAGGCCAGTGGCAGGTCGATTGGAACCTCGCCATACTGGATGTCTCCGATGCTGAGGATTTTGTACGGTTTTATGACAGCTGCATCTGGCTGTGTAATCTGGTCGAGTTCATCAGCCGGGATCTGGACGCCGCGGAAAATCCGCTCCACAACATCACCCAGCTTGGCCGGGGCAATCACCTCGATCTGGCTGTAGACGAGGTAGCGGGATAATTACTTGACGAATATGACATCTTGGTGAAACCTAAGATATCTTAACAGTCTATCTGATGCCCTTAAATCTACAAAGATCGTTTTCGAAATATTTAGTCGTTCTCTATTTTCTTTGCTCAGAAATGATGAGACAGCTAATTTGCCTTTGTCATTGAAAGTAATCAGTCCACTATCAAATAATCTATCCATATTAGCTGACAACAATAGCCCGTTTTCAATATCAATCCTTTCTCGGTTATCCGATACTGACCATGGCTTAATATGACTAGCAATCAATATTTTCGTATTGTCTATTCCAGTTACAACACATCGATTACCATATTTTTTTAAAAGATTGTTACGGTACATCCCTTGACCGATGCGAGCTTGCATGATTAATTCCTTTTCAGCTGATGTTACTTGCACTGCCGTATCGGAATCTACCAAATCGCAATCAATAAACGGTTCATCAATAGACATATCTGCAACATCTAAAAAGAAATACCTATACTGCTTTAAAGAGTTGCTATACATTTTATTTCCTCTTTTGTTCTTCCTGATAAAGGTAGGATCAATGAGGATTTGAGAAATTGCTATATCAATTTCGGTCAAATTCATTTCGCATAAAGGTTTACAAATGATACTTGCATCTAACATATCATTTGAGATTGTTTTGACAGCGTGTAAATATTTATAAATAGAATTATCAGATAGTTTTGTGTTCGCTCTCATCCAATCTGAAAATTGATCTAAAATCATATTATCACCTGCTTTTTGATGTGTTATCTATTTAAAATATCGTCATGCAATATCATCAGGAATAATTCTTAATGCTACAGAGCTATTAACGCAAATTTGCAGAAAAATATTTTTAGATCAAATACCTATACTCCGTGCAACTGATGTAATAGAAAATATCCGTACCCTCAATCGATATTGCTAGTATCATTCTGACATTATTCATAGGATCAATCTTGTATTAATGTTCAGCTATTCTAAAATGCAGTTCCGGCAGAACCACCCAGCATTCCTTGCCTGTTTCTTCCTTTTTCCAATTGGCTACGAAGCGAACTTTCGCAATTGAAGGTGAATAGCCTATTTTTTTTGCATTTCGAATTTTTTCCATATACTTTTTGCTAAACCGAAGGATGCTTTGTCCTTGCTCATTCAGGCATTCGCCGTCTTGATACTTTAATATTTCACCACTGCGAAGCTTTGTGATTAAGCTCTGTCGATAGGGATTCATGAAATAATCCAGATGGATATCACGATGGTTGGTTTGTATGACCAGTTCATCTGGTTGTGGATGTTGCCGCGAATCAGTCATATTAATTTGGTTAGCAGTTTGGATTTTATCTAGATAGTGCCCATTATGGTGAATCACCATTTTTGACTTGGCTCGAGTGATCGCCACATACAACTGACGGATCGATTCCGGCGACTGAAGCTGCATTCGGTCAAGCAGCAAATGCACAGTATCAAACTCCTTGCCTTTCGACTTATGGATCGTACCAACGATAACCACATCATCTGAGCCGGAGATGAAGTCTTCCAACTTTGATTCGCGGATAAACATCTTGAAGTCTGTCAAATATTTCCGCTCTGGATAGAGAATTTCAAAGTCATGAAGCAGTTTCTGGCAATTTTCCAGCAGATCGCTGTTCCGGTATGACTCCGCCAGTGATTTTCTCGCATTCTGCCATTTCTCATTTTCAAGGATCACCGTGTCCTTACTAATTTGAAGCTGATCAAAGAAATGGCGTAATTCGCATAAATCAGACAGATTAAACCCTTCATTTGACTGAATGAGCCGGGTTGGTACACCAGCATTTTGGAGCATGCCTGTGATTTGTAACGCCTCATTGTTAGTCCGGGTCAACACACAGGTGGATCCGACTCTTTCTGTCCTTAGGAGGTCTTCAACAAATGGTACGAGGATGCGTTCGTTCACATGCTTTGTGATTCGAATCTCACCATTTTCCTGCGTGAATGGAACAATTTCGTTTTTCTTCAATCGTTCTGGGATTATGGTCGCGAACTGGTTGGCAAAATCGACAAGGTTGCTCTTACTACGGTAGTTGGTCAGTAATTCGTATGTAGTCGCCTGTTTCTGAGTCATAAACCGTTGTAAGTATGCGGAGCTGGAGCCTCGGAATTCGAAGATGTTCTGGTCATCATCACCGACCATGATCACCCGCATATCTTCATTTTTCTGCATCAAAGTATCCAGCAATTCATAGATCTCTTGATCCATATCCTGAGCTTCATCAATAACCAGAACCGTCTTGGTGATATCAATCAAATCGATATCACCATTTTGAATGCGAGCAGTCGCATCTGGAATGGCTTGCTCCGTCTTTTCAATGTTTCCGATCTTTCCCAGCAAATCAAAGCAAAAGGAATGAAAAGTTTTAATTTCGACGAAATAGGCAGCACGTCCTATCAAGCGTGTAAGTCGAGATTTGAATTCGGTTGCCGCAGCCCGTGAGAAAGTCAGCATTAAAAGTTGCTCAAACTTAATATCCTCAAGCAAAATCAAAGAAGCCAGTTTATGCACCAGGATTCGTGTTTTTCCACTGCCAGGACCAGCAAGTACTGATATGTACTGACTTTCCTGATCTTTGATGATCTGGAGCTGTGTGGGAGATAACGTGCCAAAAAGCTCCCGGAACTTCCCTGGCGTTATATTTCGGTTAATCTCTTCTTTGCGAGCCCCCTTGAAATACCTTTCGAGGAACGAGCTGTAATTGAGATTGAAATAATCGTCGACGAATTGTAAAGCGTCTTGATAATCACGGATCATGATACGTGCGTATTCGCCGACAATATGGATCTGCTGCATTTTGTTCTGGTAGAACAGCTCTAGTCTGCCATAATCATCTTTTTTATAGCGACGCCTAGGATCCTCTTCCAATCGCTGGATCGTCATCGGGTTGTAGATGACGAGAAATCCACCCTCGATCTTAATGGCCTCAATATGAGATAGGTACAGCAATGCGTCCTCAATTTCCTGAATCGTGTAAGACTGATAGACCAGTCGAGAACTGGCATTATAAGCATCGAGCAACATCGCCTTCAGTCTGATAGCCAATGTATTGGAAAAAGCCGGTGAAGTCCGTTTGATCATGAAGTAACAGGTAATAAATGCGCTTCAGTGTCTCATCATGGCCATGAAACGCCAACACCTCGTCATAGAACAAGTCTTTCGCCTTGATCGCATCACTAAGCGGATTATTCAACTCATCTACCTGAAGCTTTTCATCTTTTAGTAAAGCATGATAGGGTTTTCGCGGAAACAACAATGGGGATATGTTTAAAGTATCAACAAGCTGCTTTACCGACAGACCGATCCGATCGATGATATCTGTCATATACTTGCTATCATGCTTGATCAGGTTATGCCCACATAGAAACTCAGAATCTGCCAGAAACGAGACAAATGCTTCTGAAGACTTGCTGTGAAAGGTTGAGCCGTTGCCTTTCAAACCACCATAGTCAACGACGGTTCCAGAATCAATCTGCACTTCAAGATCAATAAATGTAATTGATCGAGTCATTACCTGACCCAAATTGAAAAGAACATACTATGTAACCCCGATGCTGCCAAATTGAACAATCAACTTATACTTATTGTAAACAAATACTTAAATTTGGTAAATAAAGCATTATTTACCTGCCAGCCATGTGAATTAGACTATAATTTATCAAACCCATGACAATTAGTATTGGGCTTGCCGTTTGGAAGCGAATCGTATTACTACGTTCTTTTCCAACTTAATGGCAACATATGGTTAATCAAAGCAAAAAGTGACTCTGTTTTTGATAGCAACTCTTCGCCGATCGATATAACGCCATCTAGTATTAACATAGTTTTTCTATTAAAAATTCTCCCCTGTCCCAGTCAATATAACCATTTTCATCCTGGCTTTGTTCAAACCAGTGTTAAATGTCAGTGTCTTTCTTATCCAGCAGTGAAAGAATGACTCAGTTCAATCCATTACGATCATCCGACCTGCGACAGTAATTAAGCATCCACCCTACCACTTCGAATAAATCATGCTGTGATTTCAGAGCGACTTCGAACAGCCTCCAAATTGCTTGAGCATCGTGGCGCTCTTCATAATAGGTGAGCAAGTACTTGTATATGAGGTTTTTCGGCCCCTGGTGCTGGGCAAGACCGTCCAAACAGGTTTGTAAAGCTGCTGCTTGGTCGCCAATATTTTCATAAAGCCGAGATAACTCCACATAGTTATAATCTGTTTCGAGATTGGCCTTTTTGATCCTGATCGCGGACTCAAAATCACCAATTTCGCGATAAATCTTTACCGCTTCGTGAAGATAGAATCGAGCATCCATTTTTGCTAACTGCGCAGCGAAGTATTCTTTTTCTGCCAATGACAAGCAGATCTTTTCTGCCGATATAATCATCGTATCTGTTAAGAGCAAGTTATCGGCAGCCAGCTCTGTAAGCATTTGGTCGACCATCATTTTGCGAACAGTCCAAGTGATCTCATGAGCTTGGATCAGACGGAGTATATCCGCCAAAAGATAACCTGCTTTCTCTTCCTCTTCCTCGCTGCAGCCCTCATTCGAATTAACTTTGCTGATTATTTCTAATGCATCGGACCAATATCTGAGGATTTGATTTTCTGAATCGGTGAATTTATATATCATTGAAACCTCCTCAGAACACGAGATTTTTACATAGAAAAACCAGGATAGATTGATTCTACCCTGGTTTGTTTAGATCTTAAAGAAGTTGGATTGATATTTATTTGATTGCTATTCAAATCTCGTCAATCCCAATCGATTTCAGGTACTGATACGTTCCGTCATAAAACTCGGGAAGTCTGGTCCTATCCTTCTCATCTCCGTGTGGGATAAAGATAACCAGACCTTGTCGGGCTCGTGTCAGCAAGACACGATAGGTATTTTTTAAATACATGCGTCTCTGCTCAATTTTCACACGCTGCCATTTTGTGCCTACAAAATTGTAATGTTGAAATTGGTTGTGTTCGAAACGCAGATCAGCGTCCCAGCAGACAATCGTCCAATCCAACTCGAGGCCTTGAATATCAAATTCTGTTGCGGTCTCTTCTAGAAAATAGGAGGAGCGAATGTCGTCTTTGTCGTTGAGAAACCAAGTTGGAGCGTCGATTTTGCTTTGGACCCAGATCCCAAAATTTCGCAGCCGTTTGGCTCCAGAACTGGCTGTCAAGCCATATCGTTCTGTTCCACGGGCTTTTGTTCGGATCCAGGTCTTTGCCTGCTCAAGGTCTCGTGTCATAACGATCGGATAGTTGGATTTCAAGTCTCGGTAGAGCTGCTGACTTTCATCCGTTTGTAAGTCTAAAAGCGACTTAACAAAGGCAGCCATTTTTTCACTACGGAAAGAACGGAGAGGAATGGCCAAATGCAGGTCATTGATGTACTGGTGATTGATGCCCCGGAGCAGATGCTCAAGATCTTGATCACCCAAATATTCACTGTCGTTCAAATGACTAGAGAGGTAAATATCCCAATGGCGGTATTGCTTTTTAACCGCTCGAAACCATTCACTGATACCGGCTTCGCCAGTGTTGATTTCTTGTCCGCCTCCGATCAGACAGACAATAACAGCCCAGTCTGGATGCCGGTCTAAGATGCTGATCAGGAACTCCGGTTCAGATTGATTGAAATTTCGGACACCCTTCTTACGAGTCATAAAACTAGTCAGAGATGATTCATCCCAGGCCCTCTGGGCTTCGTCAAAAATCGCGATATTTTCAAAAGGAGGCGCCTCGACTGCGATGGCATCGTCGCGATAATGATGGATGATCTGGATGAATGACTTGACCTTGTGCATTGAGTCGCGCTTTTTGATTTTAGACTCGCGGGCGCTATCTCGGGCTAATGCTTCTTGAAGAACATCGACCAGAGGCTGATTACCTGATAAAAATACCGCGTGTTGTGTCAGTTCAAAATTGTGAATTTGATTGGCAATATTCAGACCAGCCAGCGTTTTCCCTGCTCCTGGGACACCTGTGATGAGGCAAATTGATTTTTTCTGGTTCCTACGGCTGTCATCGATAATTTTTAGCACAGCCAGTGCGGTCTGATCTAAATTGGTACCCGCTTCGTGCTGGGTGATCTCACGAACATTGTGCCCGCGATACATGACCTGAGCCGCTTCAATGATCGTTGGTGTTGGCATGTAAATAGAATTGATCCACTTTTCCGGCTCAATAAACTCAACTGAATGTCTGTTGATAATTTCAGAAATTTGCCTTTGGAGGGCGTTGGCATGTGAATGGACCACTTCGAATATTCCATCCGGCGCAAGTGAATAGGAGGCACTAGCTCGCTTGGATTTGGTAGCCACGAGCAAAGGAGCGATGATTCGCTGGTGGCTTTCTTTGTGGAAATTTTTTAAATCGAGTGCATAGTCCATCACTTGATCAGCCGCACTACGATGATGGTCAGATTCACCGACTTTAAATTCTAAAACAAACACAATCCCTGCATGTAGGACAACCACATCGATACGACCGCCAACTCGGGGAATCGAATATTCAAAAATAACCTCGGCTTGTGGGAAAGATGCCAATTCACGTTTTAGAATCTGAATTTCCTCAACCCAGGCGTTGCGCTGCAGATCTTCTAAGCTGAAGACATGCTGTCGGGTCAGCTGACCTAAAACATCCGAAACAGGCGTCCGGATGAAGTCTGCTACTTTGGCATGGTAATAGGCGCGACTCAAAATCAATTCCCCACAAAAAGCAAAATAAAATAAATGATTAATTTTATTTTCGGGAATTGAAAGGTAATTCTCTACATACGATGAGTCACAATGGGTGATTCACAAATGATCGTTCAACACAACTCGCTCTGCAAAACCATTCGGATATAAAAATGCCAGCTTGTCCCTCCGGAATTCGGCTTTGGTCTGGTGGATGACTCGATGGTGGTTGGGGCAGATGATGATCTGGTTACTGCCGTTATTATTGAGCGAGGTAATGAAGGGGTCGATGTGATGGGCTTCCACAGGATGCGCCGCATATGGCTGGCCAAAATCATGGCCACAGATCTGGCAGCGGTATGCATAATGGCTCTTGAGCTTTTCACCGATTGTGCGGTCGAGCTGACGCAGTTTGATCAGGCCTGCCTTGGTTTGGATTGAGGCATGGCTGTCTGTCCAATCGATCGATTCAGTCGTTTCCATGTCATATTCATTCACTTTTGCCAGCCAGCCATAGTTCTCTGGTGTGTACGTATACCCCAGATCAAGCAACCAGTGGCAAGGATCCGTTGTGATACCGATGTTGATATGGATCCGCTCTTGGTCCGGGATCGTGATTCGCTTTTTCCCGGTTCCCATCTTCTCGCGCATGGATTGCATCCGTTGATAAAGATTGTCAAAGCGATTCCGCAGAGCCCGCGCGATTTCACTCTCTTTCGTATAGCGGATCTGGATGATGTCGGACGGGTGATTGGGATGCTTCCTTACATCGAATGACTGGTTTTTAAGAATGGCCGGGTATTGGTGCCCATCCCATTCGAGCTGGATAGGAAGCGACTGCCCTCGGTCCAGTGATTTCGGCCAGAACTGCTTGAACATGATCTGGACATCCACTGGGATGCTGAAACCCTGATGAAACACCGACCAATCGACTTCCTTGCGAAACGAATACATCATCATGCCCGTCTCGCCAAAACGTTGATCCAGTGCTCGCTCCGGTCCGGCCGGACGTCCTCACTGATCCATTGATCGACAATCTCCAGTTTTTGGTCTTTTAAGAGTGAAATAAACTCTTCTTTCCAATAATCGGCAAAATGTCGACCTTTTTTCAGGTTGTCGAAATCGCCTTCTTTGACCGATATATAAAGGATTCCGTACAGCTTCAACGCTGCTTTAATGTGGACCAGAATTGATGGCATTTCTGATTTCGGCACGTGCAGAAGCGAAGCGCAGGCCCAGATGCCATCATATTTCTCGATTTCTTGCAGTTGATCGAAGGTCTGGTGACGGACATCAAGGCCGGTCAGGCGGCCGGCCGCTGCGCAGAGTTCCTGTGAGCCATCGATCGCTTCGACCTGATAACCACGCTCGAGGAAGGCTTTGCTGTCGCGACCGGAACCGCAGCCGAGGTCGAGAATCAGGGTGCCTGGCTGCAGCAGGCCGAGGAACCGATTCCGGGCTTCACTCATGTCAGCCTGCAGCGTGCCGGCGATGAATTCCTCAGCATTTTCATCGTAGTAGCGGATCGTGTCGTTCATGGCTGCCTCACAGAGGGATCATTCAGCTTGTTGCGGTTGATTTGGACAATGATGGCACTTGATTGATCATAGCGAAAATGGCATTGGCGAATCAACCATTCTCGGCAGGATCGTTCCAGCACCCTAGAACGTCGGCTCCCCGTTGAGGGCAATTTCAAATATCGCCGTGGGTAAATGCTGCACGGCAAAGCGATCCATGTCCTGCAAAAATTGCCTCCGGTTTTCGTCGGTCGTACCAGTCTGGGCCATGATCGTTTCCCGCAGGGGGTGATGACTGTTGACAAGGAAATTGTTGCGCCGGTTGAGGCGCTCCAGATAATGGATGGCAGGAATTTTGGCCATTTTCCCTTGGCCATTGCCACCGCGATTGCAGAACGGGCAGGACAGGACCAGATTCCAGACGCCATCGAGATTGACCGGCGTGTAAGGCTGCAGGGCATGGGGATAGAAATGATCCACGTCACAGGTGCTTTCGCCCTCACCCGAGGCATCGATGTCGGCAAAGCAGTAGAAGCACTTGCCCTTCTGGTAGCCGTTGAGTGCCGGACGGATCGGGGTGATGTTCTTGCGTTCGATGCCACTTTCATCGATGGTCAGAAGACCGGTTGTCTTATCATGCTCGACCTTGAGGGTATGGGTTGGCACCTGCAGGTCCCAGGCCGTCTCGACCAGCCGCCAGCGCGCCTCTACTTCCAGGTCGAGGTTTGTCTCGAAGGCGATTTCCTTGAGCCGGTAGACCTGGTCGGTCAGGATGATTCCGCTGCTGTTACTGGCGCCTTGCTTGACGAAAAACGGATCCGGCACAGCTATGCCATTGACGATGTGGAAGGCATCAAGAACATTGTTGAAGCCCAATCTCGCTGTCATGCTGATCAGCTGATCATGTTCAATCTGGCCCTGGTTATACTGGCGGCAGGCTGTAAGGAAACTGCTGCTGCCGCTGGTCCCCTGCTTGTTCGCCTGCTGCAGGTGCTCGCAGATGTATTTGGAAAAAGGCGCCGCGAGCTCCTCAGCCGTCAGGTGTGTCTTGTCCTGTTCGGCCAGATCCAGCAGTGACTTCGCGAGGGCAAATTTATAGGAGGCGACGTTGCGGCCAAACAGGACGATCGATCGCCAATAGGTCTCGTTGTTGGGGCGGGTTTCCTGGAACATCTCGACTGCAGCCATGGCCAACTGGACACCTCACTTGGTTCCAATTGTCCAGCTGGGCTGGGGCGGGTTCTACAGACGATGGGTCACATGGCGAATAAGATTCAGATGCCCAAGTGTCATTAGCTGAATGACACTTTGACCAGATCTGATTCAAAAAAGGTGATCGAATCAAAGGATTTCTTTCCAGCGAGGACATCGCTTGAAAAAGCCAGATCAACCATGAAGCCATTGAGAGAAACATCTCGGAGTTGAATGATTATATCTTCATCACCATTATTTTCGATATAGACATAGATGTCTGCCCCCCGAAAACTATCTTCTCTATCCAATTTTTTGACAACAACTTTTATCTCGTTTTGGTCGAGTATTTTGAATCCACTATCATCATCAGTTTGGATATATGGAGCATGAATGACCCCTCCTCGCCCATTTTTGACGAATCAGCGGTGTTGATGATTTCATCAGTAGCATTGTCAATGTATTTGATGATGACTGGTTTATCACTATCACCGCTAAACAAATGGTAGATTCCGCCGTACATGTAAAACATCATGGTGCTGCCAATGGTATCCCATTCACTGAATTTCGACTTATCTACGTAAACAGAAAATTCTGAGAAATCCTGGTTATGTTTAATATCGACAAAAGATTCTACTTTTTCTTCGCCTGACAGCAATTCTTCGATTGACTGCTCAATCGATTGCTCCATTTCAGAGAGCATTTTTGTATGCGTAAGCTTATCCATGACATAGGTCACGCTACCATCGTCATTAAAAATGACGTCATGCACGCCTTCACCCTTGGCTTCTGTTTTGATGGATTCTTTGTCGATGGCACTCCCATTTTCGTTCTCAAACATCGAGGCAGGCAGTGTAACCTTCACATTGAACAGATTTTTATCAACTTCGATCGATTGGCTACCGTCTGACTCGCTTGGTTCTGTTTCTCCCTGTGGAAGTGCTGTTTCCTCGATAGTGATTGAAGGGGCCGATTCTAAGGTTGTTGCATTTGCAGAGGAATTACTCGAATTCTCTTTCGAACAACCCATCAATATCAGACTGAACGCCAATGCTATTACAATTGGAACGGTTGTAGACCTTTTCATTCGCATCTCCATTTCAACGCAAGTAGATATTTTTTCTACTTACATTTTATTAGATCGAACGCGAATTATCAGGAGATTAGAAAATTGTGGAGATCTGAACAAACATCAAGGAAGATTTTATAAATCCACAAAATAATGATCATCCTGACCATGGCCTGCTAGTCTGTAGTCTGGAAAGAACTGATGAAGGGAAATATGCACTTGTGGGAGCGGGTTCTACAATCAATTTCCGGATGGATATCTGGTCTGGCACCCCGGATTAAAATGCTTGTCGCTAATTATACGACGCTGTTCCATTTAGTGAAGGTGTAGTATAACAAATTATGTACAACACCTTTTCAAACAACATGGCGATCCAGACCAAAAGTCAATTCTAATACCTTTCTAATACTTATCTGATACTTTCTAATACTTATCTATTACCTTCTGAACGTATCAGCTGAATGGATCATCAATTTCCGGGTGAGCCGTTGCATGCACCACCCCACAGGAGGACTCGATGAAATTTCTCTGGACGACTCTGACTGTCACGAATATGGATGCTTCCCTGGCCTTTTACCAGGAGATCGTCGGGCTCAAACTGCAGCGCCGCTATGCGGCCGGGCCGGGGATGGAGATTGCCTTCCTCGGTGAGGGCGAGACCCAGGTCGAGCTGATCCAGGCTGACGCCAAACCGAGCGTGACCATTGGCAAGGATATCTCGATGGGTTTCCAGGTCGATTCGCTGGACCGGATGCTGGAATTCGTGCGTGCGAAGGGCGTCGCGATCGCGGTGCCGCCTGTGCAGCCCAATCCGCATATCCGGTTCTTCTATGTCGAGGATCCTGATGGTGTGCGCGTCCAGTTTGTCGAGATGATGTAGGAGCGATTGCGTATTCTCCTTCTCAGGTATGCCCGCAGCAGCTTGTGATTTTGTGTGTGATAGCGCTGCGCGATTTCGACTAGGTCTTGCTGGTTCAGGTGGAAGAATTCGTCCCGGTCGATTCTCAGGTCCTCAAAAAGCAGGCTTTCCAGCTCGCTTTGGTTTTTCAGCGGCGAACGGATGTAGAGCATGTCGCAGATGGCCTTTTCGGGTGAGTGGATGTGAACGTGTAAACCGCTTCTGGAATGAGCGCATGATAGGCCAGCGCAAATTCAAAGGATAGATACGACGGCCCATAGATGATCGGGGCCAGACAGTATCCTGGAATTTCCTGTCCGTTTCGTACAGGCCCCTGATGATGGGGATGAGCTTGCCGCTCTCAACCAGCCGCCGGATCTTGGCAGTCGGATTCGCGCGAGGGGTAGAGCTGGGGAGCAAGGCTCTGCTTATTCCAGCAGGAAATCCAGAATATTGACGATCTGGATTCCCGCAAAATCATCATAAATCGTTCGGTCCATGGTCAGGATGTATTTGGGGTAGTTGTCTGGGATGGCTTGCAGGGAACGCAGTTCCCGGTCTCTGGTTGTTTCATCCATTATCGTGGCTGAGACTTGGTAGTAGGCCCTTGCGCCGGATTTTTCTGCAACAAAGTCTGTTTCCAGGGAGCCAATTTTACCAATCGATACATCAAAGCCGCGTCTGATGAGCTCGAGATAAACAAGATTTTCCAATGTATGGCCGTAGTCCGTATTGCGCATCCCGGTCAGCTGGTTTCTGATGCCCGAATCCACCAGATAATATTTCTCGAGGGTTTTGAGGTACAGCTTCCCCTTCAAGTCATAGCGATTGGCTCGATAAATAATAAATGCACTTTCCAGCATCCGCAAATAATTATCGATGGTATCACTGGTGGTTTTCCGCCCTGTGCTGGTCAAGTAATCGCTGATTTTTTTGGTCGAGACCAGGCTGCCAATATTGGCTGCCAGGTATCTCAAAACACTTTCGAGCAGGGCAGAATCTCTGACACCATGGCGTTCAACGACATCTTTGATCAGGACGGTGTTATAAATTCCTTCCAAAAATGGGCCGATCGTATCTTCGTGCTCCCTGAGTTCTACGATTGTAGGTAATCCGCCATATTTCAAATACTGATTGAATTTGTCCTCCAAATAACCAGCGGGTTCATCGTCTGTAAATGCCAGATATTCTTTGAAGGACAGGGGCAACATTTTGATTTCTATAGATCGCCCAGAAAGCAAGGTCGATAGCTCTGAGGAAAGCAAATAGGCATTTGAGCCGGTGATGTAGATATCGACATCAGCATCGACGAGAAAAGAATTGACCACTTTTTCCCAAAATTTGACCTGCTGGACTTCATCGAGTAAAAGGTAGTACCTGTCCTGGGGGTGGGTCATTCTTTGTTTGATGTAGGCATGCATGTCCTTGAAATTGGTTAACTCAGCAAAGTCAAAGGATTCAAAATTCATGCGAATGATATGGTCTGGATCAATCCCCGACTGCAATAGATGCTCGGCAAAAAGCGAAAGCAGAGTCGATTTGCCACAACGCCTGATGCCGGTGATGACTTTGATCAACGGCTTGTCCTGGAAATGGATCAGCTGGGTTAGATAGATATCTCGACTTTTCACGATTGCCAGGCCCCCAAATCGGTTTATAGTCGATATTTTATCACATAATATAGTTTTATTCGAGTATAGTCGAAAAATGTTCACCAAGCATTGGGACTATTTCCGCTTCATGCACCCGGCACTGCCTGATAAGTCTGGCGTGGACTTCCCGGTTTTTCTGGAATCGCCAGTTTGATCAGTCCCCGCTCGATCAGTGGCCGCACATGATGCGTGATCGCATACCAGGGGGTTGCGAGATTGAGATAGGCGGCTATTTCCTGCCTGGTCCGTGGGGTCTGGCAGAATCTGAGCAAGTCACGTTCCAATTCTGATAGATCGTCTGTGTCCAGTTCGCCAGGAGGTGCAATCTCTTGGGTCGACTTCTCTGGACTGTTCCAGAACCGGACAATAAAATGACCCCTTTCATCCACAAATTCAGGAGCTGGCAGCCCTGCGGCCTGCATTTCCCGCCGAATCGTGGGTATGCCAGAATATCGGTTTTCTGACAGGTGCAAGGCTTCCATCAAAGATACAATCACTGGATTTCTCGTGTCTGGCTGGATCTTGCCGAGTTGGTCGATGCGCAGTCTGCCATACAACCCGCCTGGATTGTGGATTTCCATGCGATTGGCAAACATCAGGATCTGGATGGGCATCCCCTCACTGTATCGACTGTAGTCTCGATGAGCCAGGGCGTTGAGAATCGCTTCGCGAACCGCATTGATCGGGTATTCTGTTTTATCTTCGCGATGTCCGGTCTGAGGGTTGATAATGGTTTTGATCTTCATATTGGCCTGGACAAACATCATCGCCTCATCGAACATCGTTCTGATATTGCCCTCGAGGCGGCGATTGTCCAGAAACCGTTCGCCATCGGTTCCGGTCTCCCCAACGATCGTGCCTGGAATCCGCACAGCTGTCATGCACAATTGCGGGAAAAAAGATTGTGGATAGTCACAAAACATCATGACTGCTGCCAAGGTGTATTGTCCTTGGTGGGTCAGATTGGTGAGTGCCAGAATCTCCTGTTCGGAAAGGCGGGAGAAATTGGTCCGTTCTTTTTTCAAGATGTTCAGATAATTCGAAATGGCAGTCTGATCCATCAGGCTTGGCAGAGCCCGGCCAACGATCCGGATATCATCCTGATGACGTTCCCGATACGCCTCATAACTGTATATTTCATACTCTGTCATCATCTCATCACTGTCACCGACCCGGATATAGGATCCCTTCACACGGCCCTTGCCTTTGTAGAAGCATGGCCTTCGCAAAAGATCCAGGCCAGGAATTTCTGCTGTCACAAATACTTTGCCTCCCACTTCAAAGGCGCTTAGCAAAGGGCGAACAGCTGGCTCCATTTCCTTGCACTGCTCTGAGATTTTCTTTTGTAGATCCTGAGCATCATAAACACCTGTCTCCTGATACTGATTGCTCTCATCGATCCCAAATATGATGATCCCGCCATCGTCCTGGTTGGAAAAACTGGAGAGAGTGTCATAGAGACGCGAGGGCGCGCCATCCAAAGCCTTCTTGATTTCCAAGGTTTGTGTTTCACATTTCAATTGTCGAATGTGATTTAGAATCTTTTGGAATTCCTGAAGTGTCATGGCGTTTATCCTTTGATTTTTTCTTTATTGTAGCAACTTTTCAAACAAATTCCAAATATTACCTTCAGGATTGAAAATTATACCAAATATTGATTTTGATTTTGTTGAAAAACAAAATCTCCCGGTCTAGCCAAGCCACAAGGCTTCGCGCTAAACCGGGAGATTTTGAATTTCAAATCAAGAGGAGCGGCTTGGTATCTCTTAGCCCCAGACGCCCCACATCACGGTGCCGAGCACGGCGAAGACGATGGCACTGACGATGACGATGATCTGGAGCAGGACGAGGGCGATGGCGATGATGTTGAGGGTCCGGGCGGTGCGCAGCTTGGTGGCGAGGGCTTCGCCGGTCAGCTGGTTGTTGGCGTTGAGGGTGATGACCAGGGCGATGATGCCGAGGATCATGCTGACGCCAAAGCCGAAGGCGACGATGTTGATGACGGAGAAAATGATCGATCCGGTCACACCGGGCTGGTTACCGCTACCCTGATAGGTCTGGCCGGCAGTCGGGCGGCCGGTCTGGCCAGGGGTATAGTCTGCGCGGGTATAGGCCTGCTCCTGGGAGGTCTCACCCGCAGCGTTCGCACCTTCAACAGGGTTGGCCGCACCAGCCAGGGGATTGGTCGCACCACAGTGGCGGCAGAATGCGTCGGTTGCTTCAATAGACTGACCACAACGATTACAGAACATAAAGAACACCTCCATGGCTTGGGTCCCGCGGTGCTCGCCCTGTCGCTCGGGCGGGATGAGGGCCTGTTTTCAATTTCTGGCGAATCTGCAGCCGCGCGAGCGGCGAAGTCCCTGAGCCAGGAAATTGAAAATCAAGACCGAATCATTTATGCAGGATCGGACTGAGTCTCTTATAGATTACCCCAACGATCAGGGAGACGACAATGCCTTTGAACAGGTTGAAGGGGACAAAGACGAACAGGATCAGGGTTTCCAGGTTGGTGACGAGCTTGTTGCCGACAGCCTGGGTCATGCCGATGATCGCTTCGAGCGGGAATTCCATGACCTGGATGTAGAAGGGCAGCATGATGAAATAGTTGATCAGGCTGGCTCCTGCCGTCATAACCACCGTTCCGGCAGCCATGGCCAGGAAAGCGCCCTTGCGCGTTTTGTTTTTCTGGTAGACGAGGCCGGCGGTGCCGACAAAGAGGGAGCCGATGACAAAATTGGCCAGTTCGCCGACATACATCGTCTGGGAGGTTGGCAGATGGGCGAGGTTCTTGATCAGTTCGACCAGGATCGCGGTCGCCGGGCCCAGGGTGAAGGCGGCCAGCAGGACGGCCACTTCGCTGAAGTCAAACTTGAGGAAGGAGGGCATCAGGGGCAGGGCCATTTCGATATACATCAGGACGATGGCAATGGCCGCCAGGATGCCGGTCTTGGCAACCCAGTGGGTGGTGCGGCGAGTGGCAAAAGCGCTGGATTTCGAATAATTCTGTGTCGACATGGTGAAGACCTCTTCTCTCATCTTTTGTTTGTGACGACAAAGCAGGTTCCCGGAGCATGGATCGTCCGGTCTGTTGTCAGCGTGATGAGAACTAAAAAAGCCCACTGCAACGATTTGCAAGGGGCGTCCGGCCTTGCCCCAGGCATCTGCCAGGGCATGTCCAGTTTTTCCTCTCATCCAGACTTTACTGTCGGCCAAGGGATCTCACCTTGTCAGCCTCCCTTTGATGGGAGGGTCGCGGGCTTATCAGCATCCGTGCTGTATCACCGCCGGTAGGGAATCACACCCTGCCCCGGAAAACTGCTTGTTCAACAGTATGATACCGGCAAGGCGCCTTGTCGTCAAGCCAGTTCGAACTGGTCGATGTAGCGCTCCATGGCAAAGCCATACAGGTCAAGCTCTTCGTTGTTGTCGAGCAGGTCGATCGAGGCCGGGCCGTCGTCGGAGGCATCCCGGAACCAGGCGGCTGTGATGGCCAGGTCTTCGCCGTCGAGAGAGAAGAGATAGCCAACGGACTCGGATTTGTCGTCGACGAAAAACTCCCTCGCCTGCTCGATGGCGTGCTCGTAGTCGTCCTCATCCTCCGGGCTGACCAGTGTCGGATCGACGTAGAGATGGGTCGTGCCATCAGCCAGGATGACGGCATTGTCGAGGTTGTCGACGGCAAAAGGGACAAACAGCCGGGTCTCGGCGGCTGAAAGTTCTTCCAGCAGGTCGGCGGATTTCCAGCCGTCTTCGAAAAAGATCACCTGGCCATCGACCAGCTTGATGACGAGGCGCTCGTCATCGATCAGGTTCTCGAGGTTTTTCGCTGTCTCCTCGAGGAACCCGTCCCAGTCAAAGGATGTAACCGCTACTGTCTTGTTCATAAAGGACCTCCCTGAGCATCTGGGTCGTGACAGGGTTGCTCTATGCTTTCATTATAATCCTATCTCAGGCCAATGGGTGTATCCTTTCGACACCGGGGCCGGAAATGATGCTTTTTCCGCCAGCCTGCGCCTGGATGCGGATCTGGGTGCTGATCCGTTCCTTGAGGGCCGGGACATGGGAGATGACGCCGATCAGCTTGTTTTCCGCCTGCAGGCCAGAAAGGGTCTCGAGGGCGGTCTCCAGCGCCTCGTCGTCGAGGGTGCCGAAGCCTTCGTCGAGGAACAGGGAATCGACGCGGATCTTGCGGCTGGCCATTTTGGACAGGCCCAGGGCCAGGGCGAGGCTGACAAGGAAGCTTTCGCCGCCGGACAGGTTTCTCGTGGTGCGCGTCTCGCCGGCCTGGTAATTGTCGATGACGTTCAGGTTGAGCGGTTGTTCGGTGTCACGGACCAGCAGGTAGCGGTCGGTCATCTGCATCAGCTGCTGGTTGGCCTGGGCGACCATCCGTTCAAAGGTCAGGCCCTGGGCGAAATTGCGGAATTTCTTGCCATCGGATGAGCCGATCAGGAGCTGGAGGCGGTCCCATTTGCGGCATTCAGCCTGCTGCCTGTCCAGCTGCGTGCGAATCGCTGCTGTTTTGTCTTTGGCCACCTGGTTATCCGCCTGGCGTGCCAGCAGTTCGCCGATTTTCTGCTGGATCTCCTTTTGCCGGGTATCGAGCTGAGCCAGCTCGCTGGCCAGGAACTCGCGGCTGTGTGGTGTTTTGGGATCTGACAGGGCTTGCGCTTGCTGCCGGGTCCGGTCTGCGATCCGTGTGGCCAGGTCTGAGCGTTTCTGGTCCATGGCCTGGATCTGGCTCTGCAGGTTGCGCAGCTCAGTGGCTGGCATCCGGCAAGCCAGGTAATCGGCTTCGCTGGCCAGTCCAGCCTCAGCCAGTTGGGCGGTCCAGCTGGTCTCGAGTGCTGCCAGGCGTTGCTGGCGCTCCTCGAGCTGGGCGGCCAGGGTTTGGAGGGCGGACTGGTTGTCGGCCAGGAGCTGCGCTTGCCCAGCGGCCTCTGCCCGGGCCTTTTTTTCCGCTTCGGCCGCTGCCTGGATCGCTGCCAGCAGCCATTTCTCCTCGACGTCAGGGTCTTTGTCACCGAATAGTTCCTGGCGCGCTTTTCTGGCTGCGGCCAGGTCCTGCTGGACTTGGCCCAAATCTGCGTCGGCCTGTTGCCTGACCTGGGTGAAGGTGCCTAGCTGTTGCTGCAACAGGTCGATCCGGTGTCTGGCCTGCTCGATCTGTGCTGACATCTCCAGCGCTCTGGCCGTGAGTCTCTGGCGTTCCTGGCTGCGCAGCTGCAGGCTGTCGAGCACATCATCCAGCACTGGCACAGCCAAGCCGGTGATTCCGTAGGGCTTGACCAGGTCCTGCGCGGCCTGGACCTGGCGCTGCAGTCGGTCTTGCTGTACCACCAGGTCTTTGGTCTGCTGTTCGATCTGCGCCTTGATCAACGCCCAGTCTGCCTTGGCCGCCTGTGCTTTGCGTTCGGCTGCTGCCAGGGCCTGCTGCGCGGTCGAGACCTGTCCCGACTGGTCTGTGATCTGCTGGCTGATCGCATCAGCCTGGGTGATGAAGTCTGTCAGTTGTTCAATGGCCTGCTCGATGGCGTCCATTTCCGGGAGATTGCCTGCGGCATAGGGGTGGTCGAGGGATCCGCACAGGGGGCAGGGCTGGCCATCGGCCAGTCGCTTGCGCTCGGTTTCCAGGTCGATGATTTTCTGGACCAGGCGGGCTTCTTTTTGACGGGCAGCCAGTTCAGTCCGGTAGTCACCGAGCGAGCGGTCCCTGAGATGGGTCTGCAGGCGGGCCTTATGCTGGTCCAGGACTGCTTGTTCCTGCTGGACCTGCTCTGTGAAGTGCGCTTGTTCCTGGTCGGCCCTGCTGCTGATGGTCGCCTGCAGGTCACTGGCCGCATTGCTGTCCGATCGTTCCTTTTCCCGGCTGCGAACCTCTTCCAGGGTTGTCTTGATTTGCCCGAATTGAGCTGTGATCCCGGCAATCTGGGTCACCAGAGGTTCGTCGGCAACTGTCTGGGCCAGCGCCTCATTGAGCACGGTCTGGTCGGCCAGGGCGGTTGCCAGGCTGGCCTGCTCATGCTCGAGGTCCTGGCTGGTTTTTTCGATCTGGATGGCCTGTTGTTGGACCTGGTCTCCCAGCCTTGTAGCAGCAGCTGTCCTGGCCTGGATGTCCCAGTCGTATTGCCGTGTGCTCAGGAGGGCTGGTTGGATCACTGCATGCGCCGACTGAGCCGCTTGCAGGTTTTGCTCCACCTGGGCGTGAGCAGCTGCAGAGGCTGCAGCTGCCTGTTCCAGTCCGGGGCGGCGTTGCTCCAGATCTGCCTGTGTGTGTTGATCTTTCTGCTGCTCACGGCGCAGGATGTCCAGGGTGGAGTACGCCGCGTCGAGGGGCTGTGCCTTCAGGGCAGCCGCAAGGGACTGGCGCTGGGGCTCGGCAGCCTGGTTCTCCTGGTCCAGCTGGTCTTTTTCGCCTGCCAGAGCAGTCAATTCCTGTTCCAGCCGGGCCAGGGTCTCATGCCAGGCCAGTCCTGCCGCATGCTGCATCTGCTGCGCGGTCACGGCTGCGGCTTGTTGGCCGAATTGCTCGAGGTCTGCTGCCAGCTGGGCTTCCTCATCTTCACTCAGGATAGAAACGCCCTGGATCTGGTCCTGCAGGCGCTCCAAAGCCTGGCGCTCGGCCCGTTGCCGTTCATGGACGGCGATCGAGAGATCGCTGTAGATTTCCGTGCCCGTGATCTGCTCGAGGATCGGCGAGCGCTCATCCGGGCTGGCTTTAAGGAAAGCGGCGAAGCTGCCCTGGGCCAGAAGGATCGAACGGGTGAAGCGTTCGAAATTCATGCCGGTTTTGTCTTCGATCGCAGCGGCTACGTCGCGCTTCTTATTCTCGAGCAGCTTGCCGGTACTGGCGTCGGAGATCTCATGGCTGGCCTCGGCCAGTTTGCCGTCCGGGCGTTTGCGGGCCCGGTGCTGGCGCCACTGGCAACGGTAGCGACCGCTCTGGGATTCAAAGACGACCTCGGCATAGCATTCACCGGTCTGGCGCGACAGGATCTCATTGCCACTGCTGGTGATTTTGCCCAGGCGCGGTGTCTCGCCATACAGGGCCAGGCAGATCGCATCCATGATCGTCGATTTGCCAGCGCCAGTCGGCCCGACGATGGCAAAGAGGCCATTGTCGGCGTATTCCGGCCGGGTGAAATCGATCGACCACTCGCCATACAGGGAGTTGAGGTTCATGAATTTGAGGGACAGGATTTTCATGCGGTCAGGCTCCTTCGCATCCTGGGGTCACTCGGCCAGACGGTCGGCTTCCTGGAGTGACTTGAGAATTTCCGTGTAGGCGGCGATCAGTTCCGGCCGCTCCGAGTCCGGGATCTGGCCGGCGTCGAGGCAGCGGTCAAAGACCTCGGCCGGATCGAGTTCGTCGAGATTGTCTGCTTCGCTGATGCCAGACAGGGCCTGGGCCGTGACTTGCTGGTTGCGGATCCGGTGGCACTCCATCCGGGTGTCCTGCAGGGCGGCATCGATCTGTTCGCGCAGATCGGGGACAGGCGACGCGCCGGTGTATTCGACCTCGAGCCAGGCGGTGCTGTCCGCGCGGCGCAAGGCAGCGATCTGGTCGAGGATGGACTCGAGCGAGCCCTGGATGCGCTCCAGCTTCTGGAAGCAGGGTATGGGCCGTTCACGAACGGTCGCCCTGCGGCCGGTAAACTCGGCCAGCAGGACGATTTTCTGCTGGCGGGCTTCGCCATAGCCCATCGGGATCGGCGAACCTGAGTAACGACGGGTCGCAGCTTGGCAGATGAGCTGGGGCACATGGAGGTGGCCGAGGGCCAGGTAATCGATGGCAGGCGGGAAAGTTGCTGCTTCGACATGTGCCAGTGAACCGACATAGAGCTCGCGCACGCCATCGCCCTCGACGGTCGTTCCGCCAGCCGTGAACAGGTGTCCGGTGGCAATCAACGGGATCTCGCCGGCCGCCTGGCGCAGTGGTTCGGCGATCTGGCTGACCGTGTCGTAGTGCTGCCGGATCCCCTCGGCCAGCTTGGCATTCTTGGCCTCGATGGTCTCGCCGGCCTCGACCGTGCGCAGGTCGCGGTCGTGCAGGTAGGGCACGGCGCAGACAATCGCCTCCGGCTCGCCTGTGGCAGCGCGCAGGACGATCACCTCATCCGCCGGATCCGCTGGCAAGTCGCCCACGACATGGACGTTCAGCACCTTCAGCAAAGGCTTGGGTGCATCGAGGAAAGAGGGCGAATCGTGATTGCCGGCGACGATGATCACATGGCGGCAGCAGGTGAGCTGTGAAATCCGGTGCAGGAAACCATAGTAGAGCTCCTGGGCCCGGTTGCTTGGCGTGGTGTTGTCGAAGATATCGCCCGCAACGATGAGGGCATTGACCTGCTCCTGCTCGATCGTTGCCGCCAGCCAGTCGAGGAAGGCGGTGAACTCGTCGTAACGCTTGCGGCCGTAGAGCGGCCGGCCGAGATGCCAGTCAGAGGTGTGGAGGATTTTCATGATGTGTCTCCTACGGATTTCTCATAGCCGATCAGCGTCATCCGCTCGTTGATGACCTCCCGGCCTCCGGTGCGGCGATAGCCCAGCTTTTCATACAGATGGCAATTTCTCGCCTCCTGCTCGATCGTGTCCAGTTCCCAGACCCGGGCATCCGGATACTTCGCCTCACAGGCCAGTATCGCCGCCTGGGCGACCCCCTGGCCTTGCCACTCCGGAATGACATAGATCCGGCCGATCCGGTAGCGCCCGGGATTTTTCCGCGCGATGCGAATCGCGCCAACCGTTTGACCTGCGGCAACGATCCGGTAGGTGTCGTAATCCGGATGCAGGATTTTCTCCCGCACAGTCGCGACCGTTTCCGTCGCCGGGTTGGTTTCGCCATCCTGGTATTTTTCCAGCAGCGGCCAGAAGGCCTGGCGCTGCAGCTCCTGCAGCAGGGCAGCATCCTCTGGATTTGCGCGAACCAGTGTGATTTCCATCATCCTCAGGATCCCTGTCCTGCCAGTGAGGCGATCACCTGGGTCCGGATCCACTGGACAATGTCCGCATAAACCACTTCCCTGCCGATTTCATTCAGAATCTCATGCCGATACCCGGGATAAAGCTTGAGCTGGATGTTCTGCAGACCGGCTTGCCTGAGCTGGTCATGAGCCTTGCCCGCCCCGACGCCAAAGCCACTGACTGGGTCCTGGTCACCAGCCAGAACGAGCACCGGTTTGTCCTTCGGGATCTTGCCGACACGGGCCGGATCCTGGGCATTCTGGTAGCAGCGGAACAGATCCCTGTAAGCGGTGACGGTGAACATGAAATTGCAGCGCGGATCGCTGAGGTGGAAGTCGACGATCGCCTCATCGCGGGTCAGCCAGTCGCGAGTTGTCCGGCCGCCTGCGAATGCCTTGTTCAGGTTGGCGAATGCAAGATCATCGACCAGCTTGCTGCGATACTTCGGCCCCCGTGCTGTCCGGATGGCTGTCGTCAAAGCCTGGCCAAAGGTCAGTTCCAGAAGGCTCTGCTGGCCCGTGCCGGACAGGATCGCACCATCTATTTCAGCGCCGTATTCAGCTAAAAAGCAGCGGGTGATAAAGGAACCCATGCTATGGCCAAACAGGATCAATGGCAGTCCTTTGTGTTGCTGGCGTGCCAGCCGGGTCAGCTGCCGGATATCGTCGAGAACGATCCGGTCCCCTGCCTGGTCCGCAAAGTGACCCCAGTCCGCCTGACTTTGCACCGAACCACCATGACCGATGTGATCGTGGCCGAAAACGACCATCCCCTGACCGGTCAGATAATCCGCAAAGCCATCGTAGCGGTCGATGAACTCGACCATGCCATGGGTCAGCTGGACGATGGCCACTGGTTGCTGCTGCGGCTGCCATTCGATCGCCCGGATCCGGGTCTTGCCATCGCTGGATTGAAAGTGGAATTGCTTTTTCGTCATCGCTTGGCTCCTGTTGCTGCTGACGTTCACCGGCATGGACAAAATCACCACTGATTTCAAATTGATTTTATCAGATTCACTCTTGCTGAGCATTCGAGAGGTTCAATTGGCTCTTGATCCAATACCGTGAATAGTAGTGCAGAAAGTTGGCATGGGGCCACCCTTCGCGCCACCACCTTGTTTCTTAATAAACTTTTCACGGAAACAAGCAAAGAGTCGCGAGTTGTGGGAATTGGCGACTTTTTATTGTGAAACTTGGCAGGAATGTCTGGTACGATGTCGATCAAAGCGGGCTGGACCCGGGCGATCGGCGTCAGCAACTTCTATCCGGACCGCAAGGAACGCATGATCGAGAATCTGGATGTTTTTAACTTCACCTTGTCACCTGAAGACATGAAGGCCATTGAGGATCTGGACGAAGGTGAAAGCGCCGTCTTCTCCCACTGTGATCCGCAGACGGTTGAGTATCTGACGAACCGAGGGAAATGAGTCCTACTCAAATCCCAAGAAAGGACGCCTCGTAGTACGTATTTTCGAACTCATACCCCTTCTCACCCAGCAGTTTCAGGCAGGCGGCGACTGCATCCGGGTCATAATAGGTGCCGGCGTGCTGCTTGATTTCTGCCAGAGCGGCATCGAGGCCGAGGCTGGCGCGGTAGGGGCGGTGCGAGGCCATGGCTTCGACGACGTCGGCGACGGTGAGGATGCGGGATTCCAGCAGGATTGTGTCGCCTGTGAGTCCGCGCGGGTAGCCGCTGCCGTCGAGCCGCTCATGGTGCTGGTAGATGATCTCGGCCACCGGCCAGGGCAGGCTGAGCTCGCGCAGGATGTTGTAGCCGCTTTCGGAATGGGTTTTGACGATTTCAAACTCGTAGCGGGACAATTTTGTCGGCTTGACGAGGATTTCGGAGGGCAGGGCGAGCTTGCCGATGTCATGCAGATAGCCGGTCACGCGGATGCCGGTCGCGGCAAAGGCAGGCAAACCGAGCTCGAGCGCAATTGCGGCTGAGAGGTTGCCAACCCGGATCTGGTGGCCGGAGGTGTATGGATCACGCGAGTCAACCAGTGAGGTCATGACCTTGATCGTGCTCTGCATCGATTTGTCGAGGTCGGCCGTGCGCCGGGAGATCATGGCTTCGAGATTGAGCTGGTATTCGAACTTCTCCTGCTCCAGTGCCTGTTTCTGCAGAGCCAGCTCACGAACCTTGGCGGCTTGTTTGACGGTCTTGACCAGGGCTTCTTTCTGGATCGGCTTGTAGAGGTAGTCGAAGGCACCCCGTTGCAGGGCGACGACAGCCGTTTCCACGGTTGGTTCGCCGGTCATCATCAGGATCGGGACATCGGGCAGTGAGACCCGGATCTCTTCGAGGAATTCGACACCGGAGACTTGCGGCATGATGATGTCCGAGATCAGGATGTCGTAGGACTCCATCTGGACCAGGTCCATGGCATGCATGGCAGTCTCAGCGGTATCAACGGCAAATCCTTCCCGCTCGAGGAAAATTTTCAAAGTTGTCCGGATGCTTTTTTCATCATCTACAATTAAAATGCGCATGTTCAATGATGCTCCTCGATGTCCCAGCCATTATCCACTGGCAGATGCAGATGGAACTGGGTGTATTGGCCTTCTTTGGTATCGTACTCCAACCGTCCGTGATGGTCACGGGCAATCCCGTAGCTGATCGGCAGGCCCAGGCCTGTGCCGACATCGCGCGGCTTGGTCGTGAAAAACGGATCAAACAACTTGTCCCGGTAGGACTGGGGGATCCCTTTGCCATGGTCTTCGACCGTGATCCGGATCCAGCGCCGCCCTGCATCCTCATACATCTCCGTTGACAGAATGATCACCTTGTCAGGGTGGCTGCCGGGATATTTCTCGTTGAGGGTATCACGGGCATTGGTGAGCAGGTTCATCAGGATCTGCTGGATCTGCTGGCTGCGGCATTTGATCAATGGCAATTCCGGGGCAGGCAGGATCTGGATCTCGATCTGGTCCTTTTTCAGGACGCCGCCGATCAGTGTCAGAGTCCGATGAATGATGTCTCGGATATCCGCTGGATTGTGTGTCTGTTTCTACTGGCGCGAATAAAAGAGCAGATCACTGGTGATGCGGGAGATTCGTGTGCCTTCGGCCAGGATCTCCTGGGCATACCAGGTGATGCCGTCGTTGGGATTTTCGTCGATGATCAGCTGGGCATAATTGATGATGCCCATGATCGGGTTGTTGATCTCATGGGCCACGCCACCGGCCAGCGTACCAATCGATTCCAGTTTCTGCTGCTGGCGGAACTGCAGCAAGTCGGCGATGCGCTTCTCTTCCCTGTTTTTGCGTTCCGAGATATCCCGCACATAGATCAGGGCGCCTTCCGAATCATGGTACTGGAGGGGTGCTGCCGTGACTTCGACCGGCAGTTCCGTGCCGTCCAGACGCAGATAGATCTGCTCCATCGGCGGCACCGGCTGGCGGTTCTCCAGCAGGGTCTGGTAGCGCTTTTCGACGGCTTCCTTGAACGTGGGATGGAGCCAGGTCATCACTGGCTGACCGATCAACTGGCTGGCTGAGTCTGCCTTCAACAGCTGGACGGCCGCCTGGTTGGCATAAGCCACAGTTCGCCCGGCAACCAGGAAAATCGCGTCTGGGGCCGTCTCGACCAGCAGCCGGAAACGCTCCTCGCTTTCACGGAAGGCGCGTTCGCGCTTTTTGATCTGCCGGTTGCTGCTGAACAGGATGATCATTCCGGCCAGGAACACGATCGCCAGCGCAGCGATAAACATGATCCAGCGCAGGAAATCCATGTGGATGTGCTCTTCGATCATGAGCTTTTCCGTGACATCTGTGATCACCGAAAACAGCAGCGACCGTCCGTTCACGATGACTGGGTAGGAATACACCTCCACATCCCGGAACTGGCCATCCGCGAGGCGGTGCTGGAAGAGGAAATAGTTGCGCTGTTCCGAGGCGGCCAGCTGCATTTCGCGTTCGATGGCTTCAGGGGACAGTGTGTTGATCTGGTCCATCCGCATCGTCTGCAAGGTATCGACTGGATAGCCATAAAAGGTTGCAGCAGCATGGTTGGCAAAGACGATCTCACCATGATCCGGATCGATCAGCAGCATGATCGCGCCGTGCTGGCGGATGATCGTTTCATAAAAATCGATATCTGGTTCGATCGGGCTGGCCAGGACAGGCATGGACAACACCAGCAGGATCGAGAGGGTGATCAATAGACTGACTGATCGCTGTATGATCTTTTTCAACTGACGCCCTCCCATTCTGATGTTCGCCTCCTTGAATTGTGTCGGGATTCCTTACTCATCAAAAACCGCCGCTGGCAGATAGAGATCCATCTGGGTGTACAGATCCTTTTCCGAGTGGACCTCGAGGAGGCCGCCGTGGTCCTTGACGATGCCAAAGCTGATCGACAAGCCGAGCCCCGTACCTTTCTCCCTGGGTTTGGTCGAATAGAACGGTTCGAACATTTTCTGGCGGGTTTCCTCGGTCAGGCCGGTGCCGTGGTCTTTGACCCGGACACGCACCCACTCTTTTGCACCCAACAGTTGCCGGCTGACGGAGAGGTTGATCTTCTTGTCCGCATGATGCTCGGGGAATTTTTCATTCAAGGCGTCCCTGGCATTGGTCAGCAGATTCATCAGGACCTGCTGGATCTGCTGGCTGCGGCACAGGATCAGCGGCAGGTCCGGCTCCAGTTCGATCTGCAGTTCGATCTGCTCGCCCTTGATGATCGTCCGGACCAGGGAAACGGTCCGGTTGACAATGTCCTCGATCCGGGCGGGGCTGAACGACTGCTTTTCCAGCCGCGAAAACTGCAGCAAATTGCGGACGATCTCCGCGACACGCTGCGATTCTTGGATGATGCCCTGAAGAAATTCCGTTTCCGGTGAATCCTGCCCCAGGTCGTCCTGGACAATCTGGGCGTAATTCATGATGCCATTGATCGGATTGTTGATTTCATGCGCCACACCACCCGCCAATGTGCCGATGGCTTCCAGTTTCTGCTGTTGGCGCAATTGCGCTTCCATTTCGGTTTTTTCCTGCTCCATTTGCTTGCGGCGAGTGATGTCACGGGCAAACACCAGCAGGCAATCCTCGTCATTGTAGCGGATGGACACCGTTGTCGCTTCGACGGGAAAAAGGGACTGATCCAGGCGCATCAGCACACGTTCCTGATTGGGGGGCGAGGTTTGTACGGTCTGGATGGAAGCCAGCCGTTCCCGGACAATCGAATGATAGTCCGGATGCACGCGTTCAAAAATGGACTGGCCAAGCAGATCGTGCGGGGAGTGGGCGCCAAACATCTGCACGGCAGCTGGATTCAGGTAAACAAAGCGGCCCTGGGCCAGGATGAAAATGGATTCAGGTGCATTTTCTACGACGGCCCTGAACCGGACTTCACTGCTTTTCAATTCCTGTTCGGCCCGGGCGCGTTCGGTGATGTCATGGACGATCGAGTAAAGCAGGTCCTTGCCGCGGATGACAATGGGACCGCTGTAAACCTCGACATCATGGACCGTGCCGTTGGCCCAGCGATGGCGGAACAGGAAATGGTGCTGGTTGCGCTGGACCGATTTTCTCATTTCCTGGGCGGTTTCTTCGGGCGTCAGGGTATTGATTTCGGAGATTTTCATCCGTTTGAGTTGCTCGACTGGCCAGCCGTAATAATGGGCTGCCGCTGGATTGGCATCGACAATCGCCCCCGTCTGAGGATCGATCAGGAGCATGGTCGCATGGTTGTTCTCAAACAGGCTGCGGTACTGTGCCTCGGCTTCGAGCTGCTTCTGGACCGCCTCTGCCTTGTCTTGCTGGCGCAAGAGCAGCAGGCTATAGAGGACGGAGGCCACTGGATAGATAAGCAGGACCGGCAGGGCGATGCTCCGGATGGTCTCAATCGCAATCGGCCAGGGCAAGAACAGCATGCAGGCCAGCATGGCCAGATGGACGATGACTGAGAAGACGTAGACATTGAGCCAGCGCAAGCGCCGTTCCTGGCGATAGGCATAGGTGCGCCACAAAAGGCCGATGATCGCACTGGATGCGATCGTCGCCAGGCCGGGGGCGACTCCGATACCGCCCGATGAGATCCGGAAGATGCTGGTCATGACGACAGCAATCAGCGTCGGAACCGGGCCATAGGTCAAGGCCGTGATGCTGATCAAAATGGAGCGTGTGTCATAGACGAGACCGGGTCTTAAAACAAAAGGAATCGACATGATGGCGATGCCAATCAGGCCAATCAGGAAACCGGCCAGCACATCGCGATATTTTTCCAGCCGCCGGGACAGCAAACCGCGCAATTCATAGACAATGGTCAGGGTCAGTAAAAGGGTGGCATTGTTGGCCATGGCCAGAAACATGTCACGGTTCATGATGTCCACTCCTGCACAAAGATGCTCAAAACCGAGCTGAGGGGCAACACCATTTTACCATCAAATGACTATTATGTAATATTTAACATGATATTTTGCACTTTTTGATTATTAAGGGCAAGTGTTCAAAAAAGGAACGGTCATTCGACCGTTCCTTTCGTAATTTTTAATTACCCAAATCATTTGCTGATTGTCTGTTGCAGGGCATCGATGGATGTCAGAACGCCAGCCTCCACGGACATGGTCAAGTCTTCCATTTCAAGAGACACATAATCATTGTATCCAACCATACGGCAGACCGAGAAGAATTCTTTCCACCACTGGAGGTCTTTGCCGCATCCAACAGCGACATAATTCCAGGTCCGGTTTTCAACATCTGTGACCGGCTTGGTTTCCGGTAGTCCGTTGATGTCACACAAACCGCGTTCGATCCGGGCATCTTTGCCATGGATGTGGTAGATCGCACCTTTGAGAGCCCTCGCAGAGGCTATCGGATCAGCACCCATTGCCATCAAATGTGATGGATCGAGATTGATGCCGATCATCGGGTCTACCGCATTCCTCAGTTTCCATAATGTTTCCGGATTATAAACCAGTTGGCAGGGAAATTCTTCGATCGCGATCTGTTCAATACCATGTTGCTTGCAATGACCAACAAACTTTTTCCACCAGGGGATGGCTACTTTATTCCATTGATAGTCAAGTGCGGGTGCCAGATAGGAAGGTACAGTGACCGTTGAGGTGATCCAGTTCGGTACTGAGTCACCAGGGGCCCTAGCCGGGCAGCCTGACATCATGACAATTTTCCGGACCCCAAGTTTTCCGGCTAATTCCACGGTTTCATAGGTGCTTTTCGTGTGGTCAGCACCCATTTCACCTGGGCAAAGTGGATTGCCTGAGCAATTAAGGGCAGCGATTTCCATGTCACGCTTGCTGAATTCGGCCTTGAACGCAGCCAGTTTTTCTGGGTCGGAAAGGAGTTCAGACCGGTTGACATGGGGGGAAGTTGCCCAACCACCCGAAGTCATTTCAACAGCATCCAAGCCCAAGGATTGAACTTTGTCGAGAATTTCCGGAAAGGGAATGTTGCTATAGACATCGGTGCATAGTGCAAGTTTCATCTTTCATACCTCTGTTCTTGGTCTCGTCTCGTGTGACTGTGCTATTTATAGAATTCTGGAATCTCTTCCACTTCAATGTGCACAACGCTTCCTGTATCGCGAGCTTTGGATGCAGCTTTGGCTGTCACTTGACCGACATACCCATCCCATGCGGTTGGCCCATCGACTCGACCAGCTTTGCAGGCATTGATCCATTCCTGGAATTCAATGTTATACGCTTCCACAAATCGCTGTGACCAGTCTGAGCAAATGGGCGTGATCCGCGAAGCAGTGGCTCGAATCATGGCATTGGCTGGCTCAGGCAAATTGATCGTTCCTTCTTCACAAACCACTTCGCATTTGATGTCATAGCCATACCGGCAATTGACAAAAGATTCAACGTCGATGCGAACACCGGATTTTGTGGTCAGGATCATGACCTGTGGGTCCTGCAAGTCGCCGCTGGCATTGCGTGTCCTTTTACCGAAGGCGACTTCAGCCGTGACATAGTCTTCGCCCAGAAGCCAGCGCAAGACATCGATCTCATGGATCATGGAGTTTTCGACGGACATCGGTGTCGTCCAGCCATCACCCGATGAAGCATTCCGATGTGCGCAGTGAAGCAACAGTGGCTCGCCATAGGTTTTATCGACAATCATTTTCTTGATTTGCCGGTAGCCTGGATCATATCGCCGCATGAATCCAACCTGAACCAGCTTTTTCCCGCCAGCTATTTCCGCTTCAACCAGTCGTTTGCATGCTTCTGCTTCAGGTGCCAATGGTTTTTCAACAAAGACAAATTTCCCTGCTTGAATCGCAGCCATGACAAAACGTTCATGGTAGGGGTCAGCAGCAGTCACGATGATTGCTTCAATGGACGGATCAGCAATCATCAACTCCGCGTCTTCATAAAACGGGCAACCGATTGTTTCGGCGACACTTTTGCCAAATTCAGCATTGACATCCGAACAGGCAACGACACGTGCGCCATGCAGCTTGTGGTTGATCCGTTCAATATGCGTCCGGCCTATCGCACCGGTTCCGACCAGGCCAATTTTAAGTTCCATAGGAATTACCTCTTTGGCAGAATTCAGTTTTTTAGTTCAGTCTTATGCAATCATTGCATGTGGGAACTCAGACTCCTGTCACACGGGCTCCTTCGAGCAAATGCCTGACTCCACCAAGTCAGGCATTTGCGATTGAGGAAGAATCCTGTCTCCCGGAGTCTGAGAGATAGGCAGTGATTAGTAGGACAAGATCGCTTTGACCGCTTCAGCAGTCGTTGTCTTGGGAAAAAGTTCATACCCAATCCGGCCCTGATAACCCAGTTCTTCAAAAGTTGAGAAGATCTTGGTGTAATTGATTTCACCCGTGCCGGGTTCATGACGTCCAGGCACATCTGCCACATGGACATGGCCAATCTGGTCAATAAATTCATGGATGGTGTTGCACAAGTTTCCCTCGTTCAGTTGCATGTGATAAACATCATAGAGGATTTTCAGTTTGGGAGAACCGATTAGGCGTGTCATTTCTGCAGCCATTTTGGTTGTTTGCAGATAGTTGCCAACATGGTCGGAGATAATGTTCAGTCCCTCAAGATTCATGGCGATGCCACTTTCTTCGGCAATCTTGGCACACTCCAGCAAGGTGTCATACATGGCACACAATTTGATCGTGTCAGACAGCTCCGAGTAATGATTGACCACAATGCCACCGTCGCCGAGGGCATTCGAATGGATGGTGACACTCAAGGCGCCAATTTTTCTTGCCACAGCGACCGATTGCTTCAAAAAATCAAGATAGGGCTTCTTGTGAGCCGGATCGATCAAGGAATAATCCGCATCACCGTTAAAGCCGCTGATACCAATGCCAGCCTTTTCGGCAGCCGCTTTGATCGCATCGATGTCTTTGTCCGTCCAACTCCAAAATTCGACGAATTCGAATCCATCGTCTTTGGCTGCCTGGAAACGGTCGAGAAAAGGTATTTCCGAGTACATTGGTTCAATACAAGCAGATTTCAATAGTTTCATGCACTGATACTCCTATCAACTATTTGACTGATTTCCTCGTTGTCGATCGGACAACAAGTTCGGGATGTAAAATGATGGACTGATTCTTGGTTTGAACGGGGTCATTTATTAAGTCAATGAGCAGGTTGGCTGCACTTTCTCCGATTTGGACCTTGGGTTGGGCCATTGTGGTCAAATGCGTCATCGGCAATCCTGCGATGAAGATGTCATCAAATCCGATCAAGCCGAACTGAGCCGGGATCTCTCGTTGATCGTGCAGGGCACATGTGTAAACACCCAAGGCGATCATGTCATTCTCGCAGACAACTGCATCGAACGGGATTCCAGTTGCCAGCAAGTCTTGATAACATCGACTTCCAGACTCCAGGGTGTATTCACCTAAGGAAACCAGCCTGGGGTCATAATGCCGATCGTAGGCTCTTAAAGCCTGTCGATACCCATCAATTCTGCCCTGCAACGTTTGTGGATCAAGCAAACTGCCAATGTAGGCGATCTGTTCGTATCCACACTGGATCAAATACTCCGTTGCAGCAAAGGCACCCGCAAAGTTGTCAACATCAATCGAAGAGAGCCCTGGATCAGCTGTTGGATTCAATTTGACTACTGGCAGGCCCAAGCTCACGAGATAAGAATCGTCTTCACCGAATGATTTGATGATAATTCCATCGACCCGATTCTCTGACATCATCTTGATCTGCTTTAATTCTTCCTGATGACTCCATTGTGTATCGCACATGATCGTCTTGAATCCGCGGGCCGATGCCGTGTAATTTACGGCGCGGGCTATTTCAACGAAAAAGGGATTGGCAAAATCAGGAACGATGAACGCGATCGTCTTGCTCTGTCGGTTGACCAGTCCTCTGGCGATTGCATTGGGTGTGTAGCCAAGTTCCTCTGCTGTTTCCATGATGGACTGTCGAAGTTTTGGACTGACCCCTTCTCGTCCATTCAAAGCTCTGGATACGGTTGAATGCGTGATTCCCAATGCTTGGGCAATGTCCTTGATCGTCGGTGCCATTTTAAATCTTATTCAACTTCGCTGATTTTGACGGGTCTGCCTTCTTTCAAGGACTTGGTCGCGGCCGCTGCCATCAGAACCGGATAGAGTCCATCCATGCCGTTGACAGGCATGTCCTTGTCGTTGATGATCGCATCGGCAAAAGCTTTCATTTCACTGACGAATGCTCCTGTATACCGGTCCCACATGACCTTGTAGCAATGGTCATGGATCGTGCCTTCGCCATTCATGAGCGCGGCTGTATGGGATAAATCGTTGGCATTGATGGCGCAACCTTCTGAACCAAAGACCTCAACCCTCTGGTCATAGCCATAAACGGCTTTGCGGCTATTGTCGATGACGGCAAGCGTTCCACTGGCAAACCGGACCGTGACAATCGCTGTGTCCACGTCGCCTGCTTCACCGATTTTGGGATCGACCAGTACGGAGCCTTGGGTATACACTTCCACCGCTTCACTGCCGGCAAGGAATCTCGCCATGTCGAAGTCATGGATCATCATGTCATAGAAGATGCCCCCAGAAACTTTCACGTAGCTGATCGGCGGTGGTTCCGGATCCCGGGAAGAAATCTTGATGATATGAGGTGTGCCCACTTTGCCCGCCTGGACCATGTCATACACGGCCCGGTGGTTGTGATCAAACCTTCTGACAAAGCCGATCATCAGTTTGACACCGGCATCGTCAGCAGATTTGATCGCCTGGCGGACGTTGTTGAGATCATAATCGATCGGTTTTTCACAGAAAATGTGCTTGCCCGCCCGAGCAGATTCGATGATGTATTTCGAGTGGGTATCTGTCGAGGAGCAAATCAGAACCGCTTCAATCTCTTTGTCATTCAAGATATCTTCAGCACTTTTTGTCACATGGGCTATGCCAAATTGTTTGGCAAAAGCCTCGGTCTCTTCATTGGCAAAGGGGTCTGCGATGGTTTTGATTTCCATTTCCCGGACGAACATGGCTATGTTTTTGGCATGGACCTTACCGATTCGGCCTGCGCCGATTATTCCGATTTTCATGAAAGTTCTCCTTATTGTTTGTGTATGGATTACTGGGCGACTGCGAGACGCTTGGCCCGAGCTTGCAGAGACGAGCGGATGACGTCGATGGTGACTGCGACAACGATAATGGCACCAATGATGATCTGCTGCAGGTCACTGGAGAGACCGAGCAAGTTGCAACCGTTGCGAATGACCGTAATCATCATCGCGCCAATCAAGGTTCCCCAGATGCTGCCTTTACCGCCATTGAACGAAGCGCCACCGATGATACAGGCTGCGATCGCATCGAGATCACCTTCCAGAGAGGCTAGCGGCACCGCCGAATTTAGTCGTCCAGCATAGACGAGGCCAGCCAAAGCAAACATGAAACCGGCTGCTGTGTAGACAAAGAGCTGAATACCATTGACATTGATACCGGCCAGACGAGCTGCTTCACGATTGCCGCCAAACGAATAGATTTTGCGACCCAGGGCAGTCCTGGTCAGGAAGATGAAAATGACGAAAAACAAAACGATGACCAAAACGAAGCTGAAAGGAATTGATAGTTTGCCAATCTTGAAATCGAAAACACCGATAAACAACACTGGAGCGGGAAATCCTGCAATGGCTGCAGCACCTGTTATTAAAAGAGCTAAACCACGGGCAATGTTCTTCATGCCCAATGTAGAGATGAAGGGATGCGGCAAGTGCAGCTGAGTCAGCATCAGGCCATTGACCAGACCAAAAAGTGTCCCAGTAAGTAGACAACCACCGATCAATAGCAGTGGATTGGTGATGCCAAAATTCTTCAGCATGACACCCATGAAAGAAATGGAGATGGCCAGCAGTGATCCGGCAGAAAGATCAATACCTCCGGTCAATATAACCATCAACATGCCAGACGCCATCAAAGCAACAATCGGAGCCTGCCGCAGGACATTTGAAATATTGTTGACCGCAAGAAATCGACCATTCGTTGAAAGTGTCAGTAAGATCATCAGGACAACCAGAGCCAGCAACGGGCCTAGCTTTCCGACCATCTTCTTGAGTTTATTTTCTCTTTTCATCACATCAGTACTCATTCGATCGTTCCTCCCCAAGCCGCTTTCATAATATTTTCTGAATTGAACTTCATGCTCTTGCGGTCAATTTCACCTGTGATTCGACCTTCACGCATGACGATCACCCTGTCACTCATACCCAGGATCTCAGGCAGTTCGGATGAAACCATGATGACGCATTTGCCAGCTTCCGTCAGGCTATTCATGATGTTGTACACTTCGATCTTGGCCCCGACGTCGATGCCTCGCGTAGGTTCATCAAAGATGTAGATATTTGCATCTGTATTGAGCCACTTGCCAATAACCACTTTTTGCTGGTTACCACCAGACAAAGTACCCGCATTGGTATCCAAGCCTGGAGTTTTGATCCTCAGCTCTTTGACGTTTTGGTCTGCTTTCGCCTTGCGTTTAGCAGTATCCAGAAACACACCTTTGACATCCTTATCAATAGTTGCCAAAGTGACATTGTTCAGGATCGAATCATCCAGGATCAAACCTTCACCTTTGCGGTCTTCGGTCAAGAAGGCAATCCTGTGGTCGATTGCATCCGCTGGGGTTTTGATTTTCGCGTCCTTGCCCCGGATGTAGATCATTCCTTTATCGATCGGATCCATTCCGAAAATCGAACGAAACAGCTCCGTCCGACCAGCTCCGACCAGACCTGAGAAGCCAAGGACTTCGCCGCCAAAGGCAGTAAAGCTGATGTTCTTGAACTTGCCGATGCTTGTCAGATCCTCAACGCGCAAGTACTCTTCGCCCCGGTCGAAACTTCTCTTTGGAAACAGGTTGTCCAGACTGCGCCCAACCATGTCGGCGATTAACTTGTCCTTGGTCATTTCAACGACAGGCTTGGTACTCACATGTTTTCCATCACGCATGACCGTGACGACATCGCAGATTTCGAAGATTTCCTCAAGCTTATGTGAAACAAATATGATCGCAATATTCTGCTCTTTGAGCAGACGTATGGTAGCCATCAATTGTTTGACTTCTTTTTCAGACAAGCTGGATGTTGGTTCATCCATGATGATCAGTTTGGACTTGTGCAGGATTGTTTTGGCAATTTCGATTGTCTGCTGGACTCCAATACCGAGCGTCGAGCATTCTCGCATTGGATCCACATCGGCGCCCAACGACTCCATGATTTCACTCGTCTGGCGTTTCATTTCCGAATAATTCAGCAAAGGTGATTTTTTCTGCTGGATGTAGTGCCCCATAAACAAGTTGTCGATGACATTCAATTGCGGAACAATGTTCAGTTCCTGGTAGACACAACCAACGCCCTTTTGCAGTGCATTCACGGGGCCTTGAAAAGTGACTTCAGATCCATTCATGATGATCTTGCCTTTGTCAGGTTTGTGTACTCCGGTCAGTACTTTGATCAAAGTAGACTTGCCAGCTCCATTTTCCCCGATGAGCCCATGCACTTCACCTGCACGAATTTGAAAACTCATATCATCCAGAGCAATGACACCTGGAAAATATTTGGTAATATTTTTCAATTCAAAAATTATCTCGCCCATCGTCTACCGCCATTATCCTTTTTCGTAGGTGGAGGGCCCAGAAGGCCCTCCATCTTGAGTTCATTCAATTGCGTTGGCTTATTGAGCGCCAGCAACCTTTGCTTCGAGTTCCTTGAGGAACGCATCGGCATTGTCTTTGCTGACGACGACAGCACCGGAGTCGATGCGAGCTTCAACAGTCTCACCTTTGGCAGCTTTGACTGCATTCTGAATACCGAGGACGCCCATCTCGTAGGGATTCTGGGCAGTCGATCCCAGCATCTTGCCAGCGATAACCATTTCGCAAACCGGAAGGGTCCCGTCAAATCCCATCACCAGAGTTTCAACGCCTGCAGCTTCAATGGCACGCTGAGCGCCCTGAGCCATCGAGTCAGCGGTCGTGATAACCAGGTCAATCTGAGGGAAACGAGTCAGCAAGTCCTGCGTGACATTGAGACCTTTTTCAGCTTCGGAACCAGCGTCTTTGATTTCAAGGATTTCAACACCAGCAGCTTCCAGTGCTGCTTTGATACCAGCTTCGCGCTGGTCATGGGTCGGGTCACCAAGACGGCCACGGAGAATGATGGCCTTGGCACCCTGGCCAACGACACTGGCTGCATACTCTGCGCCCATTTTGGCAGCGGCTTCATTACCCGTGCCGATGAAGGCGACTTTTTTGTCATAGGATGTGTCTGTATCGATCGCAAGAACCGGGATACCAGCTTCACCGGCTTTCTGCAAAGCGGGAAGGACTGCGTCCTGGGAAGAGGGAGCCACGCAGAGGGCGTTAACGCCTTCACCGACTAGGGTGTCAATCATATCAACCTGGGTCTGGACGTCACTTTCAGAATTCGGTGCAATGAATTTCACATTCACACCAAGCTTCTTGGCTTCTGCTTCTGCACCGGCTTTGACCAGAACCCAGTGTTGATCAGCCAGAGACTTGACAACAAAGCCAATGGTCATGGTATCTCCGGCAGGTGCGGCTGTGGTTTCAGCGGCAGCAGCCGTACCAGCAGGTGCTGCAGTGGTTGCAGCGGTTGTGCCAGTGGATGCACAAGCTGCCATGAAGGGAACCATCAAAACAAGAATCATAGCCAGGACAATCAACTGTTTTTTCATAGACTTTTCTCTCCTCCGATAATTAATAATTTATTCGATCTCTATATAAAGCGGGATCAAACAACCTCCTCTCACGCTTAAATTCCCGCTTTAATCCATTGCTGGTAATTGGTTAATTCAAATTTCTATTTAGAGCACGTGCTCTTTGAGGGCAAATGAAGGTGGATTGATTATTTGTGTTTATTGCATATGTATCTTTATAATTGCGAGCACGCGCTCGTTATCGGCAAAAAAATAGCGCTCATATTTAAGAAATGCATTTCACAAGTTAATGTTTTCGCGAATTCTGATATCGATCTCAGAATTCATCACTTGAGCATTCGGGTATGTGTTATTAAATACAATCTCAAACATGGTCTTCATGCTGCGAAAACCCTGTGAGCCTAAGTTCTGGCAGATGGTGAAGTTTATCGTTCCATCTTCTACAAGCTTTTTTATTTCTGGATAGAGGTCATAACTGATGATTTTGATTTTTTTGCTCTTATTCAACATGCGAACGGCTTTGCCAAGCTCATTGACTTGTCCGCAGGTAATGACAATACCAGATAAATCATCATACCGGTTGACAACATCGATCGCCTTCTGGAAAGTGATCAAAGCAATTTCTTTCGTTTCGATCTCTTCGACCACTTCAATACCAGGATAGTGTTCACTGACGACTTCATTGAATCCTTGCAGACGTTCCGTTGGATTCAGCATCAGGGTCGATCCTGTAATGATGGCTACTTTTCCACGTCCATTCAGAATTTCACCCATCAACTGGCCTGCAACTCGACCAGCACGAACTGAATCTTGTCCAATAAAGCAGGTTCTTCTGCTTTCAGGCAAATCGGTATTGACCGTAATGACGGGAATACCTTTTTCCACAAGTTTATTGATTTCTTCCGTAATCAGTGGATTCCGGATCGGTGCAACGATCAACCCATCGAATTTCCGCTTAAGCAGCAAACGCAAATTTTCCGCTTGCTCCGTATAATTGGCTACACTGCTAACCTGGTACTCGATTCTCAATCCAAAGCTTTCGACTTCGCTATATGCTCTTTCAATTCCCTCCTTGATTTCATCAAGCGAGTCAACTTTCAAAAGTGAAATGATAATGAGTTTCGGCTTTTTTTGTTGTGCCAATGCTTTTCCGATCGCATTGGGTTCATATTGCATTTCTACCAGCAGTTTTTGGATACGGTCGCGAACCTCATCACTGACACCTTCACGGTCGTGCAGGACTTTATCGATTGTTGAACGGTGGACGCCTGCTTTCTCGGCGATCTGCTTTAAGGTCACTCGCATGGTTATCAATCTCCAGAGAGCACGTGCTCGTTATGTTCTTGATCTTATCTGGCAAGATCTATTCTGTCAATTAGCTTTTGCTTATTTCGACAATTTAGAATATTTCAGGCGGTATTTTATGTGCGTTATGACAAGAATTGGCACTAAAAGAAGTCAAATGCAGCCATTCAGACAGCTATGAAAAGTATTGCAATCGTTTACGAACACGTGTTCTTTAAACATAGCCTCTCCAGATATGTTATCAGCGGTTGCTGGACCGCTCTTTTCTTTATAATAGCAAGTATCAACTACAGCCAATCATCAATCTACCTGGAAAGTTGAGGTATTCACTCATGAAGATCTTCAAAATTGGTGTTATCGGCATTGGCGATATCAGTGATGTATATATCGCAAACCTGAAAAAGTACAAAATGGTTGAAATTGTCGCCTGTGCCAGCCGCGGACTGGACAAAGCACAGAAGAAAGCGGGTCAGTTCCAGATCCCGAAAGCCTATGCCAGCGGATTTGATCTGATTGCAGATCCCGAAATCGACATCATCTTGAACCTGACCACCCCGGCGGCCCATTTTGAGCTGAACAAGGCTGCCCTTCTAGCTGGCAAGCATGTTTATACCGAAAAACCGCTGGCTGCAACCTTTGCCGAAGCCAAGATTCTGATCGATCTGGCTGACGATCGCGGACTCTATCTGGGTTCGGCACCGGATACCTTCTTCGGCAGCCGGTTGCAGACCTGCCGCGAGCTGATTGACAGCGGAACGATCGGTGACGTCGTCGGGGCAGGAGCTTTTGTTGTCAGTCACGGCCACGAATGGTTCCACCCCAATCCGGATTTCTTCTATCAGGCGGGCGGCGGCCCGCTGCTCGATATCGGCCCCTACTACATGACCGCCCTGCTCTCCTTGCTGGGCCCGATCAAAACCTGTGCCGGTATGGCACGAAAGACATTTGACCGGCGGGTCATCGAAAGCCAGCCACGTCAGGGTGAAGAAATTCCGGTGGAGGACGACACCCACATCACGGGCACCTTTGAGTTTGCCAGCGGGGCAATCGCCACGATCATGGCCAGTTTCGATGTCTGGGATTCCGAACTGCCGCGTCTGGAAATCTACGGAACCAAGGGCACGATCTGCCTGCGAGATATCGATCCGGTTGACGGACCGAATCTGTTCGGTGGCGAGGTCTGGTTGCGCACTCGGGACAATTATCGCTGGATAGGCTTGCCACGTCGCCCGGACTTACCGGACTGGACGGTCATAGAGAGCAAGCGACCCTTCAATGAAACCAGTCATCGTGAAAACAGCCGGGGGATCGGTCTGATCGACATGGTTTATGCCATAGCTAATCAGCGTCCGGAACGCGCCAGCGGTCGGATGGCGCTGCATCAGATCGAAGCAATGGAAGGTCTGTTGCATTCCGCACAGGTGAAGCAGTTTTATGTGATGCAGACGACCTTCGAGCGGCCAGCACCGCTGCCGGTCGATTTCCCAGCCAGCGAGACTTAGCAGGAGCTGCTAATAAATTAAACCCCTCTGGATCGCAGCGGCGATCAGTTCGGCGCCATCCCAGTTGGGGTGGAGATTGTCGTCCGTGTACTGGGAGACGTTCGTTTCGGTAATGCCACTGGTGGCAAAGAGGTTGATCACTTTGACGTTGTTCTGGGCGCAGACGTCCTTGATCGCTTTGACGTACTGGTCGAGGGTATGACCGGCGTCGTTGGCCTCAGGGTAGACGGGCTGATGGCTGTAGTCGCCGCGTTTGATCGGGGTCAGGAAGACAAGCTCGATCGTCGGGCTGGCGGTGCGGATTTTGGTAATGACCTTTTGCACATCACCGTAGAAGGTATTCGCGCTGGCAGGATCGCCGAGTGCACCCAGCGGCGTGCCCAGGCCATAATCATTCGTACCGGCAAAGACCGTCACCAGGTCGAAGGTGGCCAGTTTGTCTTTGGTCACGCGGTCACCCATGGTCGACATGGTCGTGCCGGCGACGCCATCGTTGTAATAGTATCGGAAGCCCATTTTTTTGACGAGCAGGTCTGGATACAGGCCGGAATTGGTGATGCTGTCGCCGATCGCCCACCAGAGCTTGCCTGAATAGTCCTTCGGAATCGGCGTCGGGGTTGGCGTTGGCGTGGGGGTAGGCGTCGGTTTAGGTGTCGGGGTTGGCTTGGGTGTCGGTGTGGGGGCCGGGGTCGGAGTCGGCGCAGGAGTGGGCGTGGGGCTGGGTGATGGGCTCGGGGTCGGTGTGGCTGTCGGCTCCGGGATCGAGACCGAGGTGGTGGCAGAAGGAGCGGGTTCGGTGGTCGTAACAGCTACCATTGTGGAACGGGTGGGTTGATTTTGTTTCCAAAAAGCACCTGCCGCAACCACACTGGTGATGGCCAGGACAGCAACCGCGAGACCGAGGAGACGTTTGAAGGTCTTCTTTTTCATAAGCTTTCGTTACACCTTTGCCGCCGGATATTCGGTGCACAGCAGGCGGTAGGGCGCCTCGTCTTCTTCGATTTCCGGGAAACGGCCAATCGGTTCGAAGAAGCGGTTGTCATTGTCATCGTCGTTGCACATTGAGACCTCACCCAATAGGACGGGTCCGCCATCGGCCGGGACGATGAAATCGTGATAGAGATACGGATCGATCGTGATGCTTTCGCCGGGGGAGAGTTTCACCTGGGTGCCTGCTGGCACGGTCAGCTCGCGGCCATCAAGGTGGACCACCACATCGGTGGTGAGTCGCGTGCCGTCTTCGGCGCCATTGTAGACGGTGATGTAGACCACATTGCCGCCGCGGTTGATGATGTCTTCCATTTTTGACCAGTGGAAGTGCAGCGGTGCGGTCTGGCCCGGGTAGAGCATGAGGATTTTCTCGGCATAGGACTTGTTGTATTTTGGATTGTGGTAATTGCCATTGCGCAGGGTGAAAAGGCCAAAGCCAACCTCGGCAAAACGGCCAAGTCCGTAATCCGTGATGTCCCAGCCCAGCTTATTGTCGCGGATTTCATCGTAGTCCGGTCCGGCCGCTGCCCAGTCCGCCGGCTGCCAGCTGGCAAAGGGCGGCAAAGCGAAGCGGAACTCCTGGGCGAGTTTTTCCATATCGCGGATGACGGTGTTGATTTCGGAACGTTTCATGGGGGGATCCTCCTTGGGGTTGGATGGCTGGCAGGCGGGCGCGGATTGAAGCAAGTGTGGCTGCCGGTGGAAATCCTGCTTCATTTTAGCAAATTTTCGTGGCTGGTTCAGGGGATTTGTCTTAGCATCTCCGATCCATCCTTCACACCTGGTTGATCTCGTGCAGGAAGCGCTGGCCGTAGCGCTGGGCTTTCTGGGTTCCGACTCCGGAAACGGTGAGCAGCTGGGTCTGGTTCTGCGGCTTTTTCCGGCACATGTCAGTCAAAGTGGCATCGGTGAAGACCATGTAGGCTGGCACGTGTTCTTCCCTGGCGATGCTGCTGCGCAGCGCTTTCAGGCGGGCGAACAGATCCTGGTCCGGCTTGGTTTCTGCTTCAATTTCGCCTGGGGCTCGCCGTGCGCTGGTTTTGGCTGAGGGCTTTTCTTTCGGAACCATGATGAACACCGGTTCATCGTCCTGGAGAATTCCCCTGGATCGCTCGGTGAGCGCCAGCACGGGGTAGGTCGTTCCGGTCACTGCCAGATACCCTTGTTCCTGGAGCTGGTCCAGGATTGCGGACAGCTTGGCCCGGCTGGAGTCCTGGAGAAAGCCATACGCGGCCAGGGTGTCGAGCTGGGCGCGGTAAATCCGTTCGCTTTTGCTGCCGAGCAGGATGTCGATGATCACGGTCTTGCCAAACTGCTGCCGCCGCTGGGCCAGCCGGTAGACGACTGCCAGAATGGCTTTGGCTTCGCGCGTGGCATCCACTTTGGAAAACTCGGTCTGGCAATTGGAGCAGTGGCCACAATAGGCGTGGGCTGTTTCGCCAAAATAGCGCAGGATGTAGGCACGCAGGCAGGTGTGGCTGCTGCAGTAGAGGGTCATGGCCTTCAGCCGGTCGTGGTCGCGCTGGCGGGCAAGCAGCTGCTGGATGTCAGACAGGTCTGGATTGGGTTCCTTGCGATCGATCAGGAACGTATTCGTCTTGACATCCTGGCCGCTGTACAGGACGACGCATTCGGCCGGTGAACCGTCGCGACCAGCCCGGCCTGCTTCCTGGTAGTAGCTTTCCACATCCATCGGCATGTTGTAGTGGATGACGAAGGCGACATTGGATTTGTCGATGCCCATGCCAAAGGCATTCGTCGCAACCATGACGGAGGCCCGGTCGTAGAGGAAATCATCCTGGTTCTGGTGGCGCTCAGCTTCAGCGAGGCCCGCATGGTAGCGCGTTGCCGCGATCCGGTTCAGTTGGAGGAATTCGCAGACCTCCTCGACGGCCTTGCGGGTGGAACAGTAGACAATACCCGTGTCTGTGCGGTGTTCATGGACAATTTTCAACAGAGCCTGATCTTTGTCTTTGGGTTTCTGGACGGAGAAAAACAGATTTTCCCGGTCGAAACCAGTCACGATCCGGCGCGGGTTTTTGAGACCGAGCAGATGGACGATGTCGTCACGGACCTCAGCCGTCGCAGTTGCTGTGAAGGCGCTGATCACCGGACGGACGGGCAGCTTGGCGAGAAAGTCCTGGATTCTCATGTAGCTGGGCCGGAAATCGTTGCCCCACTGGGAAATGCAATGGGCTTCGTCGATGGTGAGCATCGCAATGGGCATCTGCTGGCAGAGCGCGACAAATGCCGGTGTCAGTAGTCGCTCCGGGGCGACATAGATCAACTTGTAATGCTGGTTGGTAGCGCGCCGGATCACTTCCGCGATCTGGTCTGTGTTCAGGGAACTGTTGATGTAGGCGGCGCGGATGCCATTCTGGCCCAGCGCCTGGACCTGGTCCTTCATCAGGGAAATCAATGGCGACACCACCAGCGTCACACCTTGCAGCAGCAGGGCCGGGACCTGGTAGCACAAAGACTTGCCAGCACCCGTGGGCATGACCCCCAGTACATCCCGGCCCGAGAGCAACTCATCGATGATCTCCGCCTGCGCCGGGCGAAAATCAGCAAAACCGAACGTTTCCTTCAGGATGGTGTGTTTGTCCATGGGCCTCCAGAGTTGGGTAGCGGGTGACGGGTGAGCGGAACCGGCCGCGGCCGGATGGCCGGGGACGGGGGCGCGGGGTGGGACCAGTTTAAGGCTTTGAGCTGGGGACTTCAACGATTTAAGGTGGATTTTTCGGGGATTGGAGCGAAGGGTGGTACGGAACCCGGCAAGTGCCGAAAACCGTACCTGAGGTCGCGCCAAGTTTCCGCTCCGGGGACCACCCTTCGCGCCGCCCCTGGCCCCAAATCGTGCAGTTTCCGCCCGCGGGGCCACCCTTCGCTCAATCCACTTGTTTCTTAATAAACATTTCATGGCAAAAGCAAAGAACCGGGCCATATTCACCAACCCACAGGCCCTTTGCTTTTCCCCGTGATGTTACTGTGAAAAGCGTGACATGTTCGGAGGGAATGTTCCGTCCAGGGTGCCAGACCTGCGCTAGGGGTGGCACTTATAGCGGAATGTTCACGAGTTGGGGTCGGAGGCGGCGCGAGGGGTGACCCTTTGTGCGGAATATTCACAATTTGGCGCCAGACTTACGGCCAAGTCTGGCCCTTTATGCGGAATGTTCACGATTTGGGGTCGGTCCACTTATTGGGAAAATTTGGAATGCGCTTGTGAAGCATACAGCTGCAGCAGGTTGACGCCTCAACGAAAATGTTCCGAAAAAGTACTCCGACCTGGCGGCGGAAACTTCCCTTCCTATGTCGGAGCACTTTTGGGGAAGATCTAGGCATGATCTGAAAAAGCCTCTGCTGCAGGGGCTTCGAGACCCATTTGATTAGTGCCGTTTTGGTGGGCCGACCCCAAAAGAGGAATTTTCCATCCAAGGTGCCAGACCTGCGTCCAGGGTTGGTCCTGTTTTGTGAAATCAGGCCAGACCTGCAATCAAAACTGGCACGACTCAAATCTTCTGTACCCCATGACCACTCTTGCTGGAATCCGCTGCACTTTTTACAGGCTTTTAACGGAATCAGATAAAGAGCCAACTCACATTCCCCGTTGACATGAGCCAAGGAATCGTGCTAAATTGACAATGTAAGTCCGCAAATCATTACAAAAATTATTAAATACTGACAAAAGGCGACGCGAGTCTTTTGCCGAAATCGTGAGCTATGTAGCTCCCAAGAGAGTTTTTTCTTGGGATTTTTTATTGGGATCGAGAACGGCAAGTGCCAAGGGGGGTGCGCCATTTGATCGAATTGGACGAAAAGAAGCGGATTATCCAGGAGTTTGTCCCTGGCAAGCAGGTGACGCTGGCTCATGTGATCGCGCACCCGGACAATGCACTTTATACCAAGCTCGGGCTGATCGACACTCGGGGTGCGATCGGTATTTTCACGATCACACCGGGCGAGGCGGCGATCATTGCTGCGGATGTGGCGACTAAATCAGCCCATGTCAGCATCGGTTTTGTCGATCGTTTCAGTGGCTCCCTTGTTGTAACTGGGGATGTCGCCTCTGTCGAAGCTTCACTAAGGGAAGTCATGCGCACCCTGTGTGACCAGATGGGGTTCACTCCTGCCCCAGTCACCCGCTCATAAAGGAACGCAAGCACGTGATGGCAGATAGCAGCACCCTTTCACAACCAAATAATGAGCCGATCGAGACTTTGAATAAGAAATTGATCCTGATTGGCCGGACGACGGCTGGCAAGACGACCTTGTGCCAGCACATTTGCCGCGAGGAACTGCAGTATGCCAAAACACAGGCGGTGCAGATCTTCAAAGACAGCCTGATCGATACACCTGGCGAGTATCTGGAGATCCGCCATTACCGCGGGGCGCTCCATGTCACGTCGAGTGATGCCGATATCATCGTCCTGGTCCAGGACCCGACGGAAGAGGGCACCATGTTTCCGCCCGCCTATGCCGGCAGTTTTGCCAAACCGGCGGTTGGCGTGATCACCAAGCAGGACATGGCGACACCCGAGCAGATCGAGCGGGCCCGGCAGCATTTGCTGGCGGCAGGCGCACAGAAAGTCTTTGTCACGAGCAGTGTCGACGGCACCGGTTTTGAGGCGCTGTACGACTATTTGAACCAGCAGTGAGGTCTGGCATGGAAAACAACAAATCCCTGCGTGTCCTGATCGCTGAAGATGAACCCATCACCCGCATGGACCTGCGGGAAATGCTCGAGCACAGTGGCTACCAGGTCGTGGGTGAGGCCGGTGATGGCTTTGATGCATTGGAGCTGTGCAAAACAGTCAAGCCGGACCTGGTCCTGATGGATATCAAGATGCCCCTGCTCGATGGCTTGTCGGCAGGCAGGATCGTTCTGGAAGAGAAACTCTGTGATGCCGTGATCCTGCTCACTGCTTACAGCGAGCGTGGTTTCATCGAGCAGGCCAAGGAAATCGGCATCAGCGGCTACCTGGTCAAGCCGGTCGATGAAAAAGCCCTGGTGCCGAGCATCGAGCTGGCCGTCGCCCGCAGTCTTGAGGTCAAACGGCTGAAAAACGACATCGAAAAGGTTTCGGAACGGCTGGAAAACCGCAGCATCATCGAGAAGGCCAAAGGAGTCCTGATGGCCCGCGAGAAAATGAACGAACAAGACGCCTATGAATACATCCGCAAGATCAGCTGTGCCAAGAACATTTCCATGCGCCGGGTGGCCGAGATCATTCTGCTGCGCCCGGAAATCTCCAACCGCAACACCTGAGGACGTCGAGACATGAACGAGATTGAACGCCTGTGCAAGCGCCACACCAGCCTCAACGATGATGACATCCGGATCATCATCGCCATGGCAGCTGTCTTGCAACCCCTGGCCAATCTCGAGGACGCCGACGTCTTTGTTGACTGCCCGTCCGTGGACGAAGGGATCGCCATCGTCGTGGCCGAAGCCAAGCCAGACTATGTGCCTTCTTCTTACAAGAAAACAGTTGTCGGCCTGATGGCTCTGCAGGAAAACGAGCCGGCCGTGGCGCGTTCACTCCGGCTCGGGGTTGCGACCAAGCAGATGAAGGCCATCACCCAGGAGAGCACGCACGTCATCCAGTCTGTCGAGCCGATCAAAAACGGTGAACGCGTGATCGGTGTCTTGATCCGCGAGAAGCGGGTCGATGAGCAGCGGGCCAACAATGAGCATTTGCATTTTTCCCAGCAGGGCTATGAGCGGATCGCCAATGCCCTGACCCATATGGCCAGTGAAAGTACCTGGCTGACGGAGTGTATCGACGAGGCCCTGGTCATGGTCAATCACAGCGGAATCGTAGCCTTCCGCAACACCCTGGCCCATGAACTGTTCCAGAAACTGGGCTACATCGAGGACATCCTGGGCCAGCGCTATGAGAACATCCGCCCGGTCGAACCGGAGCAGAACCGTGGTGAAAGCCGCTACACCTTCGTCGAGACAACGGTCGGAAATTTGACCCTGGCGATCAAGCACGTGCGCCTGAATTCCCAGGACATCGCCTTTGTCGTGGTCATCCGTGACATTACCTGGAACAAACAGCAGGAAAAGGAACTGATCCTGAAGTCCGTCGCGATCAAGGAAATGCACCACCGGGTCAAAAACAACCTGCAGACGATCGCCAGCCTCTTGCGCTTGCAGGTCAGGCGGACTGAGAATGATGAAACCCGGGCGGTCCTGAGCGAGAGCATGAACCGCATCCTCTCGATTGCCGCGACACACGAACTGCTGGCCCAGAGCGGCGTCGACCAGGTCAAGATCGGCGAAGTCCTGATGCACATCAAGAGCAGTACCGTGCGCTATTTTGCCCGGCCGCATTTCAATGTCTCAGTGACAGTTGAGGGTGACGATTTCTATGTGGATTCAGACATTGCGACCTCGATCGCCCTGATCATCAATGAGTTGCTGCAGAATTCGCTGCAATACGCATTCGAAGGCATGAATGAAGGTCTGGTCCGGATTGTCGTCAAACTGGGCGACCTCTACTCACAGATCCAGGTCATCGACAATGGCTGTGGCTTCGATGTCGCCAATATCCGCCAGAACCGGCTCGGTCTCAACATTGTCCAGACCCTGGTCAAGGACAAGCTCCGAGGCAACCTGGCCTTTGATTCGGGGCCAGGGGGAACGACCGTGACACTGGATTTCAAGAATCAGATCATGGACATCGTCGGTGTGCCGTAGCACCGGCGAGAAGGAACAACAACCAGGCGACGTTAGCCCGGCTGCAGGATGACACCTGCGCCGGGCCATTTTTTTGCAAAGGGGGTGTGGATCATGCATGAAGTCATCTTGAGCGTCGGGATCGATATCGGCACGACCACCACCCAGCTGGTCTTCAGCCGCCTGACGATCGAAAACCTGGCCAGCAGCTACACCGTACCCCGGATCACCATTGTCAACAAGGAAATCATCTATGAAAGTCCGATCTATTTCACACCTTTGACGTCGCCGGTCGAAATCGATGCCGATGCCGTCAAGAAAATCGTCGAGCTGGAATATGCGGCAGCGGGCATGAAACCGGGAGAGATCCAGACGGGAGCGGTCATCATCACGGGTGAGACCGCCCGCAAGCAGAATGCCAACCTGGTCCTCTCTGCCCTGAGCAAAATGGCTGGCGATTTTGTCGTCGCCACGGCTGGACCAGACCTCGAGTCGGTACTCTCGGCGCGTGGTGCCGGAACCGACCTGCTCTCCTCTGAGCACCGGACTGTCGTGGCCAATCTCGATGTCGGCGGCGGCACCACCAATATTGCCGTCTTTGAACGCGGGGGCCTCCGGGGCACCTGTTGCCTGGACATCGGTGGCCGCCTGGTCAAGGTCAAGGACAACCGGATCGACTATATTTTCCCGGGAATTGCCCGGCTGGCGGCCAGACATGGCCTGGAAATCCGTCTTGGTAGCCAGGCAGATTTGCACCAGCTGCGCCAGTTGTGCAGCCTGATGGCTGACCAGCTCGCCATGGCCCTGCATGTCCTTTGGCCAGATGAAACCCATCCCCTGATGTACACGAACCAGGGGCATGCGCTGCCTGAGCAGCCTGTGATCCAGGCTGTGACCTATTCCGGCGGCGTTGCCGATTACGTCTACCAGCAAGCATCCGCCGACTGGTTCCGGTATGGCGACATCGGCATCCTGCTCGGCCAGGCGATCCAGGCGCAGCCGCAGCTGTCCAGGCTCAAACGGTTCATTCCGGCCGAAACCATCCGGGCTACTGTTGTCGGCGCCGGATCCCACACCACCGAAATCAGTGGCAGCACCATCGCCTATGTCGAGCACTGCCTGCCCATGAAAAACATTCCCATCCTCAAAATATCCGAAGCCGACGAGACCGACCTTTCCCGGCTGGCCGCGTCCATTGCCACTCAGCTGCCGCTTTTCATGCCCGAAGGCAAGCCTGAGCCCGTCGCCATCGCTTTCACCGGACGGGGCCGGAGTCGTTTCTCCGAGATCCAGTCCCTTGCGAAAGCCATCATCCAGGGGGCCAAGGAGGTGATTGAGCACAGGCACCCATTGATCATCGTGGTGGAAAACGATATCGGCAAAGCACTCGGACATGCCATCCGGGTCTTGCTGGGAAAACCCAAGGACGTGATCTGCATCGACAGCATCCGGACCTTGAGCGGCGACTACATCGATATCGGACTGCCCATCGCTGACGGGCGAGTCGTCCCGGTCGTGATCAAAACCCTGATTTTCAATACCTGACCTATGACCTGACTCCAGATTCAACTGCCAAGGAAGAGAGGTGAACAACTTGATTCTGAAAACCAAGCTTTTCGGCCACATGTACGAGTTCAAATCGCTGCGTGAAGTCATGGCCAAGGCAAACGAAGAAAAGTCTGGTGACAAACTGGCGGGCATCGCCGCCGAAAGTGCCGAGGAACGGGTCGCCGCCAAGGTTGTCCTGTCCCACATCACCCTTGCTGACCTGCGCAACAATCCTGCCGTCCCCTATGAAGAGGACGAAGTCACCCGGGTCATCCAGGACGCCGTCAATGAGCCGATCTATAACGAGCTCAAGAATTGGACGGTGGCGGAATTCCGCGAATGGCTGCTCGACATCAACACCACCGGTGACATGATCCGGCGCGCCTCGCGTGGCATCACCAGTGAGATCGTTGCAGCCGTCTGCAAACTGATGAGCAACCTCGACCTGATCTATGCGGCCAAGAAGATCCGTATCACGGCTCATGCCAACACGACCATCGGCAAGCCGGGGACCTTCTCGTCGCGCCTGCAGCCCAACCATACGACTGATGATCTCAAGGGCATCATGGCTTCCGTCATGGAAGGCTTCAGCCTGGGCTGCGGCGATGCCGTGCTTGGCCTGAATCCCGTCGATGACTCGGTGGAAAATGTCGCCCGCATCCTCAAGGCCTTTGACGAATTCAAGAACAAGTGGCAAATCCCGACCCAGATTTCGGTCCTGGCCCATGTCTCCACCCAGATGGATGCCATCACCAAGTTTGGCGCACCAGCGGACCTCGTTTTCCAGTCGATCGCCGGCTCCCAGAAAGGCAATGATGCCTTTGGTGTATCCGTGGCCATGATTGACGAAGCCAGGGCTCTGCTGCTGTCGCAGGGAACTGCCACCGGTCCGAACGTCAACTACTTTGAAACTGGCCAGGGCTCCGAGCTCTCATCTGACGCCCACTTTGGCTGGGACCAGGTGACCATGGAGGCCCGCTGCTATGGCCTGGCCAAGCATTACCAACCCTTCCTGGTCAATACCGTGGTCGGCTTCATCGGACCGGAATACCTGTACGATTCCAAGCAAGTCATCCGGGCTGGCCTGGAAGACCATTTCATGGGCAAATTGACCGGTATCTCGATGGGCTGTGATGCCTGCTATACCAACCACATGAAAGCTGACCAGAACGATATCGAGAACCTGGCCACCTTGCTGGTCGCAGCCGGTTGCAACTACGTCATGGGCGTGCCCCAGGGCGATGACTGCATGCTGATGTACCAGTGCACGGGTTATCACGATTCAGCCGCACTCAGGGAAACCTTCGGTCTCAGGCCAGTCCATGAATTCGATCTCTGGCTGGAGAAAATGGGCTTCTCGGAAAATGGCAAGCTGACTCCATTGGCTGGCGACGCGTCGGTCTTCATGGCGAAGTAAGGAAGGAGGATCAGCTGAACATGGATGCTAAGGATTTAAGGCAAATCATCGAGCAGGTACTCTGCGAAATGAACATCACCGGCGATTCCGGCCAGACCGGCAGCCTGACCAGTGCCGTCCAGTCCGCCCTGGGCAAGACCGGCACGGTCATCGAAGACGGCTATATCCCCGACATCACGGAAAATGACATCAAGACCCAGTATCTGGTGGAAAATCCCCGTTACGGCGATGCCTTCATGGAAATCAAGATGCGGGCTCCCGCACGCCTGGGTATCGGCAAGGCTGGCGCCCGGTACAAGACACTCCCCCAGCTACAGTTCAGGGCTGCCCATTCCGCTGCCCAGGACGCCTGTTTCCATGACATAGACCTGGATTTCGTCACAGATAAGCTCGGCCTGTTCTATGTCCAGACACAGTGCGACAGCAAGGACATTTACCTGACCCGACCGGACCTCGGCCGCAAACTGACCGCCGAAGCCCAGAAAACCATCCGGGAAAAGTGCAAGAAGAACCCCACCGTGCAGCTGGTCGTTTCAGACGGTCTCTCCAGCTCAGCGGTAGCAGCCAATGCAGCTGATTTGTTGCCAGCCATTGTCCAGGGCCTGGCCAGTTTCAAGATCGATGTTGGCACAACTTTCTTTGTCAAATATGGTCGTGTCGGTGTCATGGATGAAATTTCGGAGCTGCTTGGCGCAGATGTCACCTGTATCCTGGTCGGCGAACGTCCTGGCCTGATCACGGCAGAATCCTTGTCGGCCTATTTTGCCTACAAGGCCACAGTTGGCATGCCGGAAGCCCGGCGCAACGTCGTCTCCAACATCCACAAGGCCGGAACCAGTCCGGCTGAGGCTGGTGCCCACATCGCCGAAATGATCAAGGTCATGCTGGAGAAAAAAGCCAGCGGCACCGATCTGAAATTCTAAGCAAGGGAGGATAGAACATGAAACGAGATCCAATCAAGGCCAATGTGCTCGCGACAAAAATCATCCCGAATGTCGATCCTGAGCTGGCCAAAAGCCTGAACCTCGGACCGAATGACCGGTCCCTGGCACTGATCACGGCAGACTGCGACGATGTGACCTACACAGCACTGGATGAAGCCACCAAGGCTGCCGATGTCCGTGTCGTCTATGCCAAGAGCTTCTATGCCGGTGCTGCCAATGCCAGCACCAAACTGGCTGGTGAAATTCTCGGCATCCTGGCAGGCCCCAATCCGGCCGAAGTCAAGAGCGGCCTGGCGGCAGCAATCGATGTGATCGAAAATGTAGCCCATTTCGTTTCCGCCAATGATGACGACACCATCCCCTACTATGCCCATTGCATCTCCCGCACAGGTTCGTATCTGTCGGCTGGCGCTGGCATTGCCGAGGGCGAAGCCCTGGCCTATCTGATCGCTCCGCCGCTCGAAGCCGTGTATGCGGTCGATGCTGCGATGAAAGCTGCGGATGTCAAGCTCTGCGTCCTCTATGCACCGCCATCCGAAACCAACTTTGGCGGCGCCCTGCTGACCGGCAGCCAGTCAGCCTGCAAGGCTGCCTGTGAAGCATTCGCCGTGGCAGTCGAGTACGTCGCTGACAATCCCAAGGTCTGATCCATGAAAGCGTTGGGCCTGATCGAGGTCTATGGACTGGTCACTGCCATTGAGGCACTCGATGCAGCAGTCAAGGCAGCCAATGTCACTCTGCTTGGTGTCACCCAGGTCAAAGGTGGCCTGGTCTGTGTCCAAGTGACAGGTGATGTCGGTGCCACACGGGCAGCGGTCGATGCGGCGGCGGCTGCTGCAGCCAAGGTAGGCAAAGTGATCTCTGTCCACGTCATTCCGCGACCGGCTGAACCCATCGCCGACATGCTCGGGCCGCAAGGCCAGGGTCAGGGAGGCGGCCAAGGCCGCGGCAAGGGCCAAGGTCAGAAACCGATTGGGCAGACCATCGAACCAGTTTCAGATGGTGCGCCAGCAATCCAGGCCATCGAGCCGCAGCCAGAGCCAGAAGCAGCCCCTGCTCCCGCTCCAGCTAAACCGGTCAAGGCTGCCCCGACGGACGACCTCGATCATCTGACTGTCGCCGAGTTGAGAAACCTGGCCCGTGAGACTGGCGTCACAACACTGTCGAAACGGGACATCCGGTTCGCCAAGAAAGAGGAACTGCTGGAGGCCATCCGCCAGTTCCGTGAACAGGGGAGTTGATCTATGCAGCTCTACGACAAAGATCTACTGTCCGTCCAGGAAGTCCGTGAGCTCGTCGCTGCGGCCAAGAAAGCACAGCAAGAACTCGCGGGCAAAACCCAGGCCGATGTCGACCGGATCTGCCGTTCGATTTCCACGGCAGGCGTCAGAAACGCCCGCCGCCTGGCAGAAATGGCCGTCGAAGAGACAGGTTTTGGCATCGTGGACGACAAAGTCATCAAGAACATTTTCGCCAGCCGCATGGTTTTCGAGCGGGTCAAAGACATGAAAACCATCGGTGAGATCTCACGCGACGACACGCTGGGAGTGCGCTCTTTCGCGATCCCGGTCGGTGTGGTCGCCGGACTGATCCCCTCCACCAATCCCACCTCGACCGCGCTGTTCAAAGCCATCATCGCCATCAAAGCCGGCAATGCCGTCGTGTTTTCGCCACACCCGAGTGCCCAGCGCTGCATCCTGCAGACGGTCAAAGTCATCCGGCAGGCGATTATCGAGGCCGGCGGCAACGAGGATCTGGTTGGTTGCATCACGATCCCCACCATTCAGGCGACGGACAACCTGATGCGCCATCCCGACACGGCGATGATCCTGGCCACGGGCGGTGCAGCCATGGTCCGGGCAGCCTATTCCTCGGGCACACCGGCGATCGGCGTTGGTCCTGGCAATGGTCCGGCTTTCATCGAACGCACGGCAGACCTTAAAAAAGCCGTGCGCCAGATCCTCGAGTCGAAAACCTTTGACAACGGCACGGTTTGTGCGTCGGAACAATCCGTCATCTGCGAAACGGACATGAAAGATGCCGTCAAAGCGGAACTGGTCCGCCAGGGAGCCTATTTCCTGACCACAGACCAGGCGAAGAAACTGGGCAAATTCATCTTGCGCGGTGACGGGACCATGAATCCACAGGTCGTCGGCCGCAGTGTCCAGGTCATCGCCCGTCTGGCGGAAATCGATGTGCCTGCCGAGGCCCGGGTCCTGATTGCCGAGGAAGACGGTGTCGGCCGCGGCCATCCCTATTCCAATGAAAAACTGGCCCCGATCCTCGCCTTCTACTGTGAGGAGAATTACCAGAAAGTCTGCGAACGCTGCCAGGAGATCCTGCGCTACGAAGGAGCCGGCCATACCTTCATCATCCACACCCAGGACACGGCCATGGTTGACTATTTCGCCAAAAGCATTCCGGTCTCCCGGATTGTCGTCAATTCACCCGGAGCCCTGGGCGGTATTGGCGGCACCACCGGACTCTTCCCTTCCCTCACCCTGGGCTGTGGTGCCATCGGTGGCAGCGCAACCTCAGACAATGTCGGACCGATGAACCTCTTGAATCTCCGCCATGTCGCCTGCGGCATCCGGGAACTCGACGAAATCCGCGCCGGGGTGCCGGACTGCCCGGAAGGCATCTGCCGGACTGAAGTCTACCCGGCCATCGATGTCGATGCCATCGTCCGCAAAGTGATTGATCGATTGCAGCTGGCTTGAGTCGGTCATCTGTCCAATCCTGAACCAACGTGTCGTATTCAAAACGAGCGGCATTGACCGCAAAAAACCAAGGAGGCAATTATTATGGCAACTCTGCAAGCTCTCGGCATGATCGAAACCAAAGGTCTCGTCGCTTCCATCGAAGCCGCTGACGCCATGGTCAAGGCAGCCAATGTCACCCTGATCGGCAAGGAACATGTCGGTGGTGGCCTGGTCACTGTCATGGTCCGTGGAGATGTCGGCGCTGTCAAGGCAGCGACCGACGCTGGTGCCGCAGCCGCCGAACGAGTCGGCGAAGTCATCTCCGTCCATGTCATCCCACGCCCGCACGAAGAAGTCGAATTCATCCTGCCCACGCTGAAGAAATAAGCCTGGCTTCACATCCATCAAAACCCTGAAAACCAGCGCTCCTGACAGGAGGTGAAGCGTTTGAAGGTCATAACCGAAAGTATCCTGCGCGACCAGCTCAGAGCCAGCCAGCCGGAAACCTATTACATTCCGGAGGGCAAGATCCTGTCACCAGCGGCGCGCGAGTACCTTCAGCAACGCAAGATCGCAATCGGCAAGGGGTCTGCTCCATCGACCCCTGTGCCGGCCACGCCCCCCGGCGGCCAATCCGGTGTCGCCACGCCCTCCTCGGCGACACCGGGTCGGTTTGTCGACTTTGAAACGGGTTCTTTCTACCTGGAAAAACCCGAGCATATGACGCATCTGCATGGCAATGTCCTGGTCCCGAAAAACCATCCCCGGATTGTTTTCCGGGGCAAGCTGGACAGCCTGCAGGCCCAGATCGTCCTGGCCCAGGCGATCCTCGCGGAAACCGCGCCCAAGGAAAGCCCCCGCCTGATCGAAGACCTCGGCGGCATCCTCCTGATCCTGCGTGAAATCATGCGCTGTGATGTCCAGGAAGTCCCGCTGGAGAATCTGGCCATCCTGGGACTGGACCATGCCCAGCTGCGCGAACGGTCCCATTATCCGGAGAAATATTTCGGCATCAAGCAAATGGTCCTGCCGGAATACACCATGGGCCGGGCCTATGCGCTCCTGAACCAGATCCGCACAGCGGTGCGCGAAACCGAAACTGCCGCTGTCGATGCCTATCGCGAGGGCACCCGATACATCCGGGCGGATATTGTCGAAACGTTCAATCGCCTGTCCAGCGCCCTGCACATCGTCATGTGCATGTATCTGGCCGGAAACTACCGCAAGGAGGGGTGAGAGATGGAACAGGTCGTGAACGCTGTTCTGGAGGCCATGCTCCGATCGGGGCTGGTCCAGGTCGAAGTCTCGGCCAGGCATGTCCATCTCTCAGCCCAGGATCTGGTAACCCTGTTCGGTCCTGGCGCAGCCCTGACAGCAGTCCGTCCCCTGTCCCAGCCGGGCCAGTTTCTGGCCGGCGAGCGGGTGACAATCATCGGCCCAAAAGGCCGTTTCGAACGGACAGCCATCCTCGGCCCCGTCCGGGGCAATACCCAGGTCGAGCTGGCCATCAGTGACCTCAGGGTTCTCGGCATCACAGCCCCGATGCGCGAATCCGGCGATGTGCAAGGTTCGAGCTCGGTCACAATCGAAGGACCCTGTGGCCAGGTGGCGCTGCAGCAAGGCGTGATCATTGCCAGGAACCACATCCACATGACCCCGGAAGCAGCCCGGACCCTGGCACTTGCTGACAAACAGAAGGTCAGTGTCAAAGTCCTGACCGACCGGCCGGTCACGTTTCACGATGTCATCGTGCGCGTCAGTGACAAATTCAGCTGCCGCGTCCATCTCGATACAGACGAAGGCAATGCGGCTGCTGTCAGCGGATTCACCCTCGGCATGATCCTCCGCTGACCAAGAAACACCAGACGGCAGGACCGGCAGCCACAGACACAGCCGGCAAGAGGTGCCCCATGATCGATCTGGAACGGATCAATACGTACATGGACCGAGTGGCCCAGTCGGAGAAGACGACGTTCATCCCGGAAGGCCAGCGACTCAAAGTCGGTCTCGACCTGGGTACTGCCTTCATCGTCCTGGTTGTTCTGGACGAGTTCAACAATCCGGTGGCCTGTGAAAAAATGGCCGCCAATGTCCTGCGCGACGGTATCGTTGTCGATTTTCCGGGCACACTGCGGATCGTCAAGCAATTGAAAGCCAGGCTGGAAGAGCGGATCGGCCGCGACCTCACCCATTGTGCCATTGCCATGCCAGCCGGCACCGAGAGCAGCACCCGGACTCACCAGTACGTCGCTGAAGGCGCCGGTTTCGAAGTGACTGCCATCCTCGACGAACCGTCGGCTGCCAATTCGATTTACCAGATCGACAATGGCGTCGTGGTTGATATCGGGGGCGGAACAACCGGCCTGGCGGTCCTGGAGAACGGCCAAGTGACAGCCATCTATGATGAGCCAACCGGCGGCACCCATCTGACACTGGTTCTGGCCGGCAACTACAGGATTCCCTTTGCCCAGGCCGAGTCGATCAAGATGGATTTTGCCCGCCACCGCGAGATCCTGCCGATCGTGAAAGCCGTCATCGAAAAAATGGCGACCATCATCCGGCGCAACATCGATCCATACAAAACCGACACAATCTACTTGTGTGGCGGGACCTGCTGCCTGACCGGCATCGAAGCCATCATCGAACGGGAGACCGGCATCCCGACCATCAAGCCGGAGAATCCGTTTCTCGTCACACCCGCAGGCATCGCCATGAATTGCCTGCCCTAATCTGCCAGGAAAGGAGGTTGTTATGGATTTTTCTAATTTAGTCGATGAAATCACCCGTCGCGTCCTGGGCAGGATCCAATCCGCAGGCGACTCTCTTGTAACTGCCAAGCCAAAGCTCCTGATCCTGACTGCGGCGCAAAATGCCCGCTTTGACCATTTCCTGTCCACTACCCGGCTCGGTGACTGCTATGATCTCAGCTGCTCCTCTGACCCTTGTCCGGAAGAAAATCTGGATGCCTATGAAGCCCTGGTGCTGTTTGACTTGCGCATTGAAGAGCTCGGCCGCATCAGTGCGGGTGTCTGTGGATCACCTTATTCCTGTCTGGTCACACGGGCCATTCTCACAGGTAAACGCATCTATCTGCCGGCACGCGAGATCGAATTGCTTTGCTACGAGCAGTCTGCACCGCCCCGCTATTTTGCCATGATGAAGGAAAAGCTGGACCTGCTCGAGCAGTCTGGTGTCAAAATCTGCAGTCTGGAAGAGCTCGAGTCGGAACTGCTTGGTCTGGCCACACGCAAGTCTGCACAGGCCTGCGCTGCGCCGGTTATCAAGCCTTCTGAAAGCAAAGCCCCTGCCGGGCAGCGCCCGGGTGCTGCTTCATCCTTCCGGGTTGACAAACGTGTATTGACCGAAAAAGACCTGATCGAAGCCAGGATGAAAGGCGCCACCGATGTTTTGATCAAAAAGACCTGCATCATCACCGATCTGGCCTGTGAGTATGCCCGGGCCCGCCAGCTGAACCTGGTCAGGGATGCTGACTGAAAACGCTGGACCGATGATAAGCAGAAGGAGGTGTGAACATGATTGTCGCCAAAGTGATCGGGAATATCTGGGCCACACGCAAGGAAGACAAGCTCAACGGCCTGAAGCTGTTGATTGTCCAGCCCCTGAACATCCTGGATGATTCCAGAAGTGATGCGCCCATCGTCGCAGCTGACATCATCGGTGCCGGCATTGGCGAAACAGTCCTTGTCGTCAGCGGCAGTTCGGCGCGAGGTGCGACTGGCAATATCCAGACGCCAGTCGATGCAACCGTTGTCGGCATCGTCGATGATCGAGAGATCGATCCTTCTGTGCTCTGAAAGTCCGGAGGAAAGCCCCTATGGAATTTCTCAAAGCCATTCAGGAAGCTGGCGTTGTCGGTGCCGGAGGTGCCGGTTTCCCGACTCATGTCAAACTGGCCGGCAAGGCCAGGGCGCTGATCATCAATGCGGCTGAATGTGAGCCTCTGATCGAGACAGACAAATACCTGTGCCGGACCCAGGCCGAAACCATCGTGACAGCCATCAACGCAGTCAGCGACCAGATCGGGGCCGAAAGGCGTGTGATTGCACTCAAAGGCAAATACCACACGGAGATTGAAACCCTGCGCCAGGCGATTGCCAAAGCCGGAGCCCAGATCGAGCTTTTCGAAATGGGAGCGTATTATCCGGCCGGTGACGAACAGATCATGGTCCAGCAAATCCTGGGCGTTTCTGTGCCTGAGCGCGGGATCCCGCTCGATGTCGGCGCCGTCGTCAACAATGTCGGTACACTGGTCAACATTGCCGATGCTTTGCAAGGCCATCCGGTGATCGACAAGTACCTCTCTGTTGCCGGCGAAGTGGACAAGCCCCTGATGTTCAAAGTGCCCATCGGCACGCCTGTTACCGAGGTCCTCAACCAGGCTGGACTCAGGATGACCGACTATGCCCTGATCCTCGGTGGGCCCATGATGGGCCTGATGATGGTTGACCCCCAGAAAATCGCCAGTACCGTTGTCACCAAGACATTGGGCAGCCTGATTGTCCTGCCGGCCGGGCACACCATGGTCCAGACCTGGCGCATGCGCCAGAATGTCGGCCGCCTGCGCCACCAGACAAAAAGCGCCTGCATCCAGTGCCGCATGTGCACCGACCTCTGCCCGCGCTACCTGATCGGCCACCAGATGCGGCCGCATCTGGTCATGCGCAACTTCTGGCGCGAGGATGCCATTTCGGATCCTGAAGAATACATCCGGGCGTTTGGCGACGCCGTCAATTGCTGCGACTGCGGCATCTGTGAAGAATTTGCCTGTCCGATGGGCCTGTCGCCGCGCAAAGTCAACGACCATTTCAAGCAGATGATCCGTCAGAAAGGTCTCACGGTGCCAAGAAATCTTCAGCCCACTGCCCGTCCTGGCCTCAACGAAGGGCGGACACCGACCCTGCGCCTGGTCGCCCGGCTTGGCCTCACCGCCTACTCCGGTCGCCATGCCACCGAGTGCCGCGAATTCACGCCAGACTCTGTCTTCATCCCGTTCCGCCAGCACATCGGCAAACCGGCAGTCCCCATCCGGCAAGTGGGTGAACACATCCGGCGCGGCGAGTTGCTCGCCCAGGCCGATCCAGACGGACTCTCAGCCAATATCCACTGCAGTCTCGATGGCATCCTCACGGAAATCAGCGCAACCGGTGCCCGCATCAGCCGGAAGGAGGTATGAAAGCGATGGGAAATGCAATCGGCATGCTCGAATTCACCAGTATTGCGCGGGGCATCGAGGCCAGTGATTTCATGGTCAAGGCTGCCCAAGTCGACCTGATCCGGTCTTCCACGATCTGTCCCGGCAAATATGTGGTGATTGTGTCTGGAAATACCGGCGATGTCACCGCCTCCATGGCGGCTGGCGAGAAAAAGGGCGAAGGCTATGTGGTGGACCAGCTCCTGATCCCCAACATCCACCCCCAGCTGATCCCAGCGATCAACATGACGGTCCAGATCGACCAGCCGGGTGCGGTCGGGGTCCTGGAGTATTTCTCCGTCGCCTCGGCCATCCGGGCGGCAGACATCGCAGCCAAAGCTGCCCAGATCACCCTGATCGAAGTGCGCATCGGCTTTGCCATCGGTGGCAAAGGGTATGTCACGCTGACCGGAGATGTCGGCGCGGTTCGCGCCGCGGTGGCAGCCGCCATTGCCCAGACCGAACTGCTGGTCGGCAGTGCGGTGATTCCCAAACCCTCCCCCAAGCTCTTCTCCGCTTTGCTTTAAGTTCAAATGAATCCAAATAGAAAAGGAGAATCGGCATGTTTCAGGAATTAATTGACAATGTGACCAACGTCGGTATCTTTACGGAAAGCTTTTCCGGCTGGATTTCGAACCTCTCCATCAACTCGGTCATCATCTTCATCATGATGATCTTCATGTTCGTCGGTGCGATCGACAAGATCCGCGGCAACAAGAAAGGCTATGGCGAGGAATTCGACAATGGCTTCAATGCCATGGGCCCCCTGGCCATCGCCATGGCCGGTGTCGTCGCCGCCGCCCCTGTCCTGGCCGTGATTTTGAAACCGATCCTGGTTCCGGTTTATGCCATTTTTGGCGCAGACCCGGCCATGTTCGCCACCACCCTGCTGGCATGCGACATGGGCGGCTATCCGCTGGCGATGCAACTGGCTGCCAATGAGACCATCGGCAACTTTGCCGGCCTGATCCTGGGCACCATGATGGGCCCGACGATCGTTTTCACCATTCCGGTTGCTCTCTCAATCATCAAGAAAGAAGACCGTCCCTACCTCGGCGCCGGTATCCTGGCTGGCATGATCACCATCCCGATCGGTTCGATCGTTGGTGGTCTTCTGATGAACTTGACCCCCTACAAAATCGACCTCGGCACGATCATTGTCAACCTGATCCCGGTCATCATCATTGCCGGCCTGATCGTCCTCGGCCTGTGGTTCATCCCGGCCAAAATGATCACGGGATTCAATAAATTCGGCACCGGCGTCACCGTCACCATCACCGTCTTCACAGCCCTGGCTGTTTTCCAATACCTGACTGGCATCCGTTTCCCGCTACTCGACCTCATGGTCGACCGTGACAAAAATGGCGGATCGATTCCGCTCGAAACCGGCCTTCTGATCTGCGGCCAGATCTCCATCGTCCTGATCGGCGCCTTCCCGATGGTCAAGTGGATCACCAAGACCTTCGGCAAGCCGCTGCAGGCTGTCGGCAAAGCCTTTGGCATGAATGACATCGGCTCCACAGGTCTCGTTGCCACTCTGGCCAACAACATCCCGATGTTCAACATCATGCATGACATGAATCCGAAGGGCAAATTGCTCAACGTCGCTTTCGCCGTATCTGCTGCCTTCGTCTTTGGTGACCACCTCGGTTTCACCGCTGGTGTCAACAAGGATATGATCTTCCCGGTCATCGTCGGCAAATTGGTCGCTGGTTTCACAGCCCTGCTCCTGGCCAATGTGCTGGCTCCGAAACTGCTCTCAAAAATCCAGAGCAATGAAGAAACGAAAGAACAGGCCTGATCATGAACATCAGTGAAGCGCTGGTGCGCGAAATCGTGGAGAAAGTCGTCCAGACCATGCTGGCAGAACCTGCCAACCAGCCGGCTGCGGATGATTTCATCAAGTGCAAGGATCCCAGTGGTGTCCTGATGGTCAAAACCGATACCGTACGCTGCGAGCCGTTCGGCGGGGTGCCCGGTGTGGCCCTGAAAGACATCGTCACCCTGCAGGAAGCTCCGCGCATGGGAGCCGGCATCATGGAGCTCGACCATGGCGCCCAGTTTGAATGGACGCTCAACTACGACGAGTACGACATCGTTCTCGATGGCACACTGGAGATCAAGATCGACGGCCGCTCCGTCAGCGGCCAGTGTGGTGACATCATCTACATCCCCAAGGGCAGCCACATCTTTTTTGCCACCCCCGACCACGCCCGCTACGCCTATTTCGTCTATCCGGCCGACTGGCAGTCACAGGGCTGACATCCGGCTGACAGGGCAGGTGTCATCCACAACACATTCACCCAAGCGGCTGCTGCCCACCCGGGCAGCAGCCGCTTTTTCATTATTTTTCACTTAATCCGCTTTAAATTTCGCTTAATTTGTATTAATTTCAAATAAAGGATTTTAATTCATATAATTTTTATATATTTTGATTTAAATTTCATTTATTGAATTGATTTTCGATTTATTTTGCGTTATTCTTCATTTAAAGGTGGTGAATGTTCTTGCTTGAGGAAGATTTAATCGCTCTCGTGACAAAAATCCAAAGTGAGCGTTGTGAAAAGCAAACCATCGAGGTTAAAAAGGCAGCTATAGGCACGCCAACACGACTGTACGATACCTTGTCCAGCTTTTCCAATCAGCAAGGTGGAGGCATCATCATTTTCGGATTGGATGAAGCGACCGGATTTCAAGTTACAGGTGTCTATGATCCTCAGGACTTGCAAAAAAAAGTCGTGGAACAGTCCATGCAGATGGAACCTGTTATACGTCCTCTGTTTACGGTTGCACAAATAGAAGGGAAAACGGTTGTCAGTGCTGAAATTTCCGAATGTGACCTGACTGATAAACCATGTTTTTACAGAGGGGTAGGGCGCCTCAGAGGATCCTATATTCGTGTAGGTGAATCAGACCAGCCCATGACGGAATATGAAATTTATAGTTTCGAAGCCTATCGACGCCGTATCCATGATGAATTGCGTACGATCAATCGTCTGAAACTGGATCATTTCTCCAAAGAGCGGGTCATGGAATATCTGATCAGCCTGAGGCAACAAAAACCAAACCTGGCAAATCTCGATGATAATCGGGTTTTGGAAACTCAAGGGCTTGTCCAGAATGGGCAGCCCACTTTGGCAGGAATTTTGCTGCTGGGTGAATATCCCCAAGAGTTTTTCCCACAATTGTCACTGACCGCGCTGGTTATTCCAGGGCATGAAATGGGCGATATCGGTTCTGGCAATGAACGTTTTATCGACAACAAACGGATCGAAGGTACACTACCGCAAATATTGGAACAGGCCATGGCTTTTGTCAATCGAAACATGGCAACCCGAACCATCATCGCAGAGGATGGTACCCGACATGACCGTGGAGAGTATCCCCTCAAAGCAGTTCGCGAAATTTTGCTAAACGCCATGATCCACCGTGATTACAGCATCCATACTGAAAATTCACCGATTCGCCTCATTTTGTATGCCGATCGTCTGGAGCTGGAAAATCCTGGTGGTCTCTATGGCAGAATCTCTCTGGATGACTTGGGAAAAGTTGCTGCTGATACACGCAATCCCTATTTGGCTGGGGCAATGGAAATCCTGCTTCACACCGAGAATCGATTTTCTGGTATTCCAACAATTCGAGTTGAACTGGAAAAAGCTGGACTACCACCGCCACTCTTTTCTGACAGACGAGGCATATTCAAAGTCACATTCACGAAAGCACCATCAGACAGGGCTTTGCCTGATTTGAATCGTTCTTCTGTTTTACCACTGGAAAAGGAGATCTTGTCCTTTTGCGAAACACCGCGTTCGAGAGAAGAACTGGCCCGGAAATTCGGATTTGAAAGCAAGAGTTATTTTATCAAAATATACGTCCAGCCGCTGGTGGATGCCGGTCGACTCAAACCATCGATCCCTGGCAAACCACGCAGCACCCACCAGAAATGGCTGAAAGCGTGAGGGAGATTTAAACCTCGTCCACCCCAAACACGATCCCTGCTTCATGCCGGGCATTTTCCGCGACTTCCATGACTAGCAGGGACTCGTCGAGCCAAGCCTGGGCCTGGTTCCAGTCTCTTCGTGCCAGGCAATCGGCGAAAGCCTCGATCTCATAAACCAGGCGGTTTTCCTGGGTTTGCAGGTTGACGGTTTCCTGGCGCGATCCTGTCTTGATCTCATAGGAGGGACAGCTGTTGACGGGGCCTGCGACGTCGAGATATCCCTTCTCTCCCTGGATGATCTGGAACGGTGGGCTGGCTGAATCTTTGGCTGCGGAACAGGTGGCGATGAAATCATCATATTCCAGAACCACGGTGCCAGAGGTATCGATGCCGTTGAAAGCCTTGTTGGCATAGGCATGAACCGCTTGAGGCCGGCCGAACAGGCCGATCACAAAATGCAGGTTGTAGATGTTAAGGTCGTAGAGGCAGCCACCGGAAAAGGCCGGATCGAAAATATTGGTCACTTCACCGTCCAGGAGCTGGGTGTAGCGGCTGGAATATTGCGAATAATTGCACTGGACCAGACGGACCGGGCCAATAGTCGCCAGATCCTGCCGGACTTGGCGATAGTTGGGCAAGTGGCGGGTGGAAATGGCTTCGAACAGATACAGACCTTTTTCGCGTGCCAGTTTCACGAGAGCTTGTGCCTCGGCCAGCGTCGATGTCATTGGTTTTTCCAGAATGACATGCTTATTCGCCTGCAAAGCCTGCACAGCCTGGTCGAAGTGGAGGCTGTTGGGCAGGGCAATGTAGATCGTGTCGATGACCGGATCCCCCAGTAGCTCATCCATGGTTGTGCAGGTCCTGGCAATACCGAAGCGACTGGCCAGAGCGGCAGCTTTCTCACCGCTGCGCGAATAAATGGCGCCGATCTGCACGGATGGCACCTGCTGGCAAGCGGCAAGAAACGTTTCAACGATGGGGCCGGTTCCGATCGTACCGATCTGCATGTCACACCTGCTTTCTGGCTAGCCTCGACGGGAGGCCGGCCAGGTTTTTGCTTACATGATACCACCAGAACCCAGTCAAAGAGCTCTATTGACACCATTTTCAATATTTGGCATTATTTTGCTTCACTCTTGAGTAGATTTTGGTGTTATAATGGTTCCGTACTATGGGTCCACACGGGAGGTATCGATTATGTACATTGATAAGCAAGTCCAGCGCGGCTATAACGAATACGTCAGCCTGGACAAAAATAACGGCGAAGGCAGCTGGATGGATGTCGGCTTGCTCGTCATGGAGGCCGGCGACACTTATACCTTTGCCGAGGATAAGAAAGAATTTTCCTGGATCCTGATCGAGGGCAAGGCAACGGTAGAGTTCAATGGCCAGAAGGTCGACATGAACCGGCCCAATCCCTTTGACTACAATCCCTGGTGTATCCTGATGCCGGCTGGCAGCACCTGCACCTTGACTGCACATGGCCATTGCGAATTCTATGTCCAGAAGTCCTACAACGACCGCAACTATGAGGCTCATCTCTATACCCCGGACGAGGTCGATACCTGGCGCCGTGGCGCGGGTGGCGAACTGGACGGCTGCATGAAGCGCGATGTCCGCACCTGCTACGACTATGAAACAGCCCCCTATTCCAATATGGTCCTCGGCGAGGTCGTCAACCTGCCAGGCAAATGGTCGAGCTATCCGCCGCACGGCCATCCACAGCCGGAAGTCTATTTCTACCATTTCGAGAAGCCGCAGGGCTTTGGCGCTGGGTGGGTCAATGGCGAGGTTCACGAACTCCACAACAATGGCTGCGCCATCATCACTGAAGGCACCCACGCCCAGGTCATGGCACCGGGCTACGCCTGCTGCTACATGTGGGGCATCCGCCATCTGCCCGACAATCCGTGGGAAAAGACCCGCGTCGACGATCCGGCCCATGAGTGGCTCCTCGATCCCAAAGCCGAATACTGGAACGGCGACAAGAAATAACCCATACAGTCTGGCACGATTAAAAGCCTGACTCCCGATTTGCATCAAGACCAGGCCCCGGTTTTTCCCCGGGGCCTGGCTCTTTTTTATGACTGTCAAAGATCTTCAGATCAGGTAGTTGCTGACATGCTCCAGGGCACCATCCTTGAAATAAACGCGCGGCACCCGCTTGCCGATCAGACAGGTCACTTCGTAATTGATCGTATCCAGCCACTCGGCCATTTCGTCGACCGTGATCGCCACAGTCTGGCCGTTGAAGCTCTGGTGGCCGAATAACACGACCTCATCACCTGTTTTCACAGCATCAGCATCTGGCAGGTCCGATAGATCGGCCATGCAGGTGTCCATGCAAATCCTGCCGACGACCGGCGCACGTTGACCATGCACCAGAACACTGGCCTTATGGGTCAGGCGGCGGGAATACCCGTCCGCGTAACCGATTGGAATGGTACCGATCACACTGTTGCGCCCGGTGGTGAATAACCGGCCATAGCTGATCGAGGTCTCGGGCGGAACTTGTTTGACCAGGACCAGGTTGGACTTAAGCGTCATGGCAGGCTGGAGATCCGTGTAGGCGTCCGGGCAACCGGGGGGCACCATGCCGTACAGGATCAGGCCGGGCCGGACCATGTCGAGATGCATCGCCGGGAAGCGCATCGTCGCGGCTGAATTGCAGACATGCTTGATCGGTATCGGCAGGCCAATGCGGTCGAGCTCGCGGCTGATCCCCATGAACTGCTCGAATTGCTGCCAGACGTATGAGTCATCAGGCTCATCTGCTGTGGCAAAATGCGTGAACAATCCTTCAATCACGATGCGCGGCAACTGGGCAATCGCTGTGATCGCCTTGATCGCCTCATACCCCGCCATGAAACCGACGCGCCCCATCCCGGTGTCTACCTTGATGTGGATCCGGGCATCCTGGCCGAGATCGACCGCGGCGCGGGAGAGAGACTGGGCCAGATCCAGGCTGTACACGGTCTGGGTCAGGCGATGGGCGATGATTTCCGGGGCCCGGCGTGGATCGGTATAGCCCAGGATCAGGATCGGTACATCAATCCCGCGGTCCCGCAGCTGGATGCCCTCATCCAGCATGGACACAGACAGGCGCGTGGCCCCATTTTTCAAAAGGACCGGGACAACCCGCTCGACACCATGGCCGTAACTATCGGCTTTGACGACAGCACAGATTTCGGCACTGCGCCGCACACGGCGGCGAGTCAGCGCGACATTGCGGGCGATGGCATCGAGATCAACTTCAGCCCAGCTGCGATTCGGGAGATAATCAGGTGTCATGGCGTCCTCCGGGTGCATCAGTCTTCCCATCCTGCCGTGGCAAATGCCCGGCCAAAAGCCCGGAGCACATCCCCTGGAAGCAAAGAACGGGGGCCCGTTCCCCCAGAAGCCAAATCAGCGGCCAAGTCCGCAGCCAGACCATGCAGGTAAGCACCGGCAGCGGCAGCCTCAAAGGCCTGGAGTCCCTGGGCGCATAGTCCGGCGATCAGGCCACACAGGACATCGCCGCTGCCGCCCTTGGCCAGCCCGGCATTGCCCGTCGGGTTGATCCAGACTCGGCCGTCCGGGTGGGCGATGACCGTTGAAGCACCCTTTAAAAGCACCATGCTATCCAGGCGAGCGGCCAACCGGGCGGCCGCAGCCTGGCGATCAGACCAGTCCAGATCAGGCGCCAGGCGAGAAAACTCACCTGGGTGCGGCGTCAGGATGGCTGGTTCGAGGCCGCGCAGGCGACGACTGAGCAGGGTGCCCTGATAACGATCCATGTCTCGGCCCAGCGCATTGAGGCCATCGGCATCGATGATCACCTGCGGGCTTTTTTCCAAAACCATTGCCAGAGCTGTGTTCAGCCAACTGGCTTTGCCAGCGCCAGGGCCGATGGCCACGACTTGTTTGCCTTCAACCAAGCTTTGCAGCAAGTCCGTCAGGCGGTCTGGCTCATTTTCCGGGAGGGCTGTCAGCAGCGCATCCGCTACAGCCGCCAACACTTGCGGGGCGACGGACTCGCCCGTGCCAAGATAGACCAGGCCCGCTCCCGCCCGGCTGGCAGCCTCAGCCGCAAGGGCAGCAGCACCGGGCAATCCGGCCGATCCGCCGAGGACCAGGACTCTGCCAAAAGTGCCTTTGTGGCTGTTCGGATGTCGGGTGATGCGCAGCTGCCTGATCATGGCCGGATCGATT
>Ga0228536_1000308_pt1 | contig 107913 bp, 95 predicted proteins | sample SJ1Smetagenome_FD_168611 | JGI IMG/M metagenome (GOLD analysis project Ga0228536, IMG submission 168611) | Enriched culture of PCE-dechlorinating microbial communities from Ithaca, New York, USA - SJ1.S | ecosystem: Engineered > Modeled > Simulated communities (microbial... > Unclassified...
ATATCCAGCGGATAACCCTGTGGATATTGGCACCATGAAAACGGGTTTTTTGCGGTTTTTCAAAAAGCGATCACGTAATTTCAACAAGTTACAGGAGCTGGTTGGCCGGCAAGTGTTGAAGAAAAGTCAAAGAGAAACTGCAGGCTGAGGCCGAGTTCCTCAGAACGGAGGTCAGGTCCTTCAACACCAGGGAAGAGATTATCGGCCGGAGTGAGGAGCTCTCAAAAGTCCTGAAACAAGCGGCCCAGGTTGCGCCCGCCGACACCACCGTGCTCATCTGCGGGGAAACCGGGACCGGCAAGGAGCTCATCGCCAAGGCCATCCACGACATGAGCCTCTACCGGGACAAGCTGATGGTGAAGGTGAACTGCGCCTCACTGCCGGCGACCCTGGTGGAAAGCGAGCTGTTCGGCCGCGAGAAAGGCGCCTATACCGGCGCATTGACGCGCCAGATCGGCCGTTTCGAGATGGCGGACGGCTCGACGATCTTCCTCGACGAAATCGCGGAACTCCCCCTGGAGCTGCAGGCGAAGCTGTTGCGGGTGCTGCAGGAGCATACCTTCGAACGCCTCGGCAGCCCCAGGACCATCCAGGTCCGTGTGCGGGTGATCGCGGCAACGAACCGCAACATCCTGGAAGCGGTCAAGAAGGGAACGTTCAGGGAAGACCTCTTCTATCGTCTCAATGTCTTTCCCATTACCGTCCCTCCCCTCCGCGAACGGGTCGAGGACATCCCCATGCTGGTGTGGGCATTCGTCACCGAATTCTGCGAAAAGATGGGCAAGCGGGTCAGCAAAATCGCGAAACGTGACATGGAGGCCCTCCAGAAGTATTCATGGCCGGGAAACATCCGCGAACTGCGGAATGTTATCGAACACGCCGTCATCGTCAGCCCCGGTGATGCCTTGGAGCTGAATCTGCCGCAGGATTCCGGCAAGGGAATCAGTTGGGCGCAGACCCTGGAGGAAGTCGAATGCCGACATATCAGGGATGTGCTCCGGCATACGGGTGGGCGCATCAAGGGTGAGGGCGGCGCCGCCAAGATACTGGGGATGTTCCCGTCCACCCTTACCTCTCGCATGAAGAAACTGGGCATCAGGCTCCGTAACGAAAAGGGCGAAATATCATCCTGAAGCCGGTATTTCGTCCACCCCCCCCAACAAACCTTTTCCCTTCATTTTCACAAATCTCCCTCATTTCAACATTCTGAGTCGGAAACACCGGACCTTCCCCGGTTGGCATGAATCTCGGATAACGGTTGGGCATGATGATCCTGTCCATCGTAAAAATTGCGCCCCCCCCCGAGAAGCGGAAAGAAGTCCTCTCCATCCTTCGCTCCATCAGGGGACCTGTACAGGCCATAAGCGGATGCCTTGATTGCCGCATCTGCGAGGTGGAGGGGGAAGAAGGCGAAGTTCTTTTCCTGGAGCACTGGCAATCGTGGGAATCCTTCATGCGTCACATACGATCGGAAATCTATGTACGGCTGCTGGGGGCGATGGAACTTTCCCGGCGTGAGCCGGATGTATCCTTTTTCGAAGTCTCGGAACTGCACGGCATGGAGATTCTGAAGGCGGTGCGAGAGCAGAAGGTGTGATTCATCAAGCCTGAAAACCGCGGGCGGATGCATTCGAGGTGTCAATGGCACAACCAGGGCTGCGAATCGAGAAGGAAGGCGACGGGACCCTCCGGTTGTTCCTCGGCGGGGAGTGGAAACTGGCCAACAGCCTCCCCTCCCCGCGGGAGGTTGAGGGCATTCTTTCCGCCGAGCCGGATATCACCCGCGCCTCCTTTGACACGAACGGGCTGGAAGGCTGGGATAGCGGCCTCCTGACCTTCCTGCTTTCAGTCATGGACCAGTGCACGCTCAAAAAGGTTGACGTGGACAGGGACGGCCTTCCATCCGGCGTCAACCGCCTGCTCGCGCTTGCCACCGCGGTTCCCGAGCGGCAGGGTGCCCGCCGTGGAGAAGCCCGCGTACCGTTTCTGGAACGGGTCGGCGTCTCCGCCATCGATTTCCGACGCTCCCTGCTGGACATGGTCGCCTTTATCGGGGAGACCTTCACCTCCTTTGTCCGCCTGTTCACCGGCAGGGCGCGCTTCCGCGGTTCGGACATGCTGCTGATCCTCCAGGAATGCAGCGCCGACGCGCTCCCCATCGTCTCCCTCATCAGCCTCCTGGTCGGTCTCATCCTGGCGTTCGTCGGCGCCATCCAACTGAAACTTTTCGGCGCGCAGATCTACGTCGCCGACCTGGTGGGTATCGGCATGGTGCGGGCCATGGGCGCCATCATGACCGGCATCATCATCGCCGGCCGCACCGGCGCCGCCTTTGCCGCCAGCATCGGGACCATGCAGGTAAACGAGGAGATCGACGCCCTGCAGACCACCGGCGTCTCCCCCATGGACTTCCTGGTCCTGCCGCGCGTACTGGCGTTGTCGCTCATGATGCCGCTGCTCACGATCTACGCCGACCTGATGGGCATCCTGGGCGGCCTCATCGTGGGTGTGCTCGGCCTCGACCTGAGCGCCATGGAGTACTTCCAGGAAACGAAAAAGGCGATCGGTCTCACCAACGTATGGATCGGGCTGTTTTCAGGCTTCGTGTACGGCGTCCTGGTTGCCGTGGCCGGCTGCATGCGCGGCATGCGGTGCGGCCGCAGCGCCTCGGCGGTCGGGGACGCCACCACCTCCGCCGTGGTCACCAGCATCGTCAGCATCGTCGTGGCAACGGCGATTATCACCGTGCTTTGCGACATCCTGGGGATATGAAGTATGGGCACGGAACCTCACATCACCGTACGGGACCTCACCATGGCATACGGCAGCTATGTCCTGCAGAAGGATCTCACCTTCACCGTCAACCGTGGGGATATCTTCATCATCATGGGGGGGAGCGGCTGCGGCAAGAGCACCCTGCTGCGCCACCTCATCGGACTCAAGGCGCCTGCGCGGGGATCCGTGCTTTATGGCGGCTTCAACTTCTGGGAGGCTGAGCCGGAAGAGCGTGACCGCATGATGCGGCGCTTCGGCGTCATGTACCAGAGCGGGGCGCTGTGGAGCTCCCTGACCCTGGCCGAGAACGTGGCCCTTTCCCTGGAACTGTACACAACGCTCAAGCCCGGGCAGATCCGGGAGATCGCTTCCCTCAAGCTTTCGCTGGTGGGACTTGCCGGGTTCGAGGACTACTACCCGTCCGAGATCAGCGGCGGGATGAAAAAGCGGGCCGGTATCGCCCGCGCCATGGCGCTCGACCCGGAGATCCTGTTCTTCGACGAGCCTTCCGCCGGGCTCGACCCGGTCAGCGCGCGGCTGCTGGACGACCTGATCCTGGAGTTGAAGGAGAGCCTGGGAACCACCGTGGTGGTGGTCACCCACGAACTGGCGAGCATCTTCGCCATCGGCAACAATTCCGTGTTCATCGATCCCACGGAGAAGACCATGATCGCAACCGGCCACCCGGTGAGACTCCTGGAGGAGTGCGGGCATCCCACGGTGCGGAACTTCCTGACCCGCGGCGAGGCCAGGGCGGAAGCGAAGCCGGGAGAGAATCCGGCCCCCTGCTTCCTGGCGTGAGGGAAATTGCATGGAGCGGCTGGCAAATGATACCTTGTAACGTTTATTCTTTCGAGTCTAACCCCTCCAAACCTCCCCTTCTCAGGGGAGGCTTAAAGGCTTCCCCCGTGAGAAGGGGGACGGAGATGCCGCAAGAAGACCAGATAACGCCTCTCAGAAAAAAACGGCTTAAAGGCTTCCCCCCTGAGAAGGGGGGACGGAGGGGGGTTGGTTTTAAATGTTACATGGTGCCGGTACCTTGTAACAGTAACCGTTTCGCAGAGTTCCCCCCCACCAAGGGGGGAGGGGAAATATTTGTCATTTCGATGTACGTGCTACAGAGCACTGGCAGCTGGCGGCAGTATTTCATCAAGGGAGAACATCCATGGCAAAACCGGCAAGCAAGACACTTATCGGCGCCTTCGTAGTGGGGGCCGTAGCCCTTGTTGTGGCCGCCATTGCGCTCTTCGGGTCAGGGAAATTCTTCGCCGAGCGTCCGAGGTTCGTGATGTATTTCCCCGGTTCGGTGAACGGCCTCGAGATCGGCTCTCCGGTGCAGTTCCGTGGCGTGAAGATTGGCCAGGTTACCGGGGTTTCGGCCACGGTGGACAAAGACCTGGCCGTGCTGATTCCGGTCTACGTGGAGTACGACCCCGACAGCCTGACCGTTCCGGAAGAACTGAAAAGAGAGATGAAAGGCAAGCGTTACCCGTTCCTCAAAAAGCTGATTGCCAAGGGAATGAGGGCACAGCTCAGGATGAAGAGCCTGATCACCGGCCAGCTCTACGTGGCGCTGGACTTCTTCCCCGACAAGCCGATCCGGCTCGTGGGGCTCGACAAGCGCTATCCCGAGATACCCACCATCCCCTCCACATCCGAGGTTCTCATGGCGACCCTGGAAAAGGTTCCCCTCACCGATATAACCAATAAGCTCCTCAAAGTGTCCGAAGGTGTTGAAAAGATAGTGAACTCGCCGGAACTCATCGGGAGCGTGCGGAAACTGGATGCGGACCTGAAAGACCTGGGTACTCTCATCAGCACCGTAAACGGGGAGATCAAACCGCTCGCGGCGAGCCTCAGGGATACCTCCGCCGCTGCCCGCGGCGCCTTCAGCCAGGCGGAAAAAACCCTTGCCTTTAACGACGGCACGCCGGGCAAGGTTGCGGAGAATCTGCAAAAAACTCTTGATGGAATGCGCGACACCCTTGCCTCCTACAAGGTGCTCGCCGAGCGCAATACCAATATCGGTTACGACCTGAGCAAGACGCTCCAGGAGATCGAGGCCGCGTCGCGTTCCATCCGTTCGCTCAGCGAATACCTTGAGCGCCATCCGGAAGCGCTTGTGAAAGGGAAACTTCCGGCAAAGGGGGAGTGATATGAGCTGGAAACAATTCACTATCGTACTGCTTCTCGGCCTCGTTCCGCAGGTGTTCCTCAGCGGCTGTTTCGGGACAAGCCCCGCTTCGCGCTTCTACACCCTGGCCCCTCGGGAGCAGACCGCGGCGTCTTTCACCAAAGATTCAAGCCTGTCGGTATCGGTGGGTCCCGTAGATATTCCCGGGTACCTGGAACGCCGTCAGATTGTGACCCGCTCCGGTCGTAACGAGATCATTCTCGCCGAATACGACCGATGGAGCGGATATCTCGGTGACGAGATCACCGGGGTGCTTGTCGCCGATGTTTCCAAGCGTCTCGCACCGATGCGGTGTGCCGTTCTGCCGTGGCGTTCGGCGCCTGTGGCCGCCTTCAAGACAAACTACCGTCTACCGGTGCGGGTCTCGCGATTCGACGGCTCACCAGGCGAGACCGTCGTCCTGACTGCCACATGGAGCCTGATCAAGCAAGTCGACAACAAGGATGAAATCGTCCTCGTAACGGAATCGACCATAACCGAAGAGGTCGCGGGAAAGGACTACGGGGCCCTGGTGGCGGCCATGGGACGGGCCGTGGAGAGGCTCGGAAAAGAGCTTGCCGACAGCGTGGCCGCGCAGAAGTGAAAGTGTGAGTTTGATATTTTTCAAGCGGCCGCTCCGCGAGCTGAGCCGGCACGGAATGCATGGAGGAAGCACGGAATGGGAGCGACAATTCAGCATGACAGAAGCGGAATATGGGTAGTGAGAGTTTCCGGAGCTCTGCGCAAAGAAGAACTGGATGCCGTCCAGGCTGCCGGGCTCAATGGAATGAGCGCCGACGAAAACGCCAGGGTGCTGATTCGGATAGAGGATGATTTTTGCGGCTGGGTTGGGGGGGAAGAGTGGAGCGATATGACATTTTTCGTGGAGCATGGCGACAGGATCGAGAAGATTGCAATTGTCGGTAACCCCAAATGGGAAACGAAGATGTTGATGTTCACCGGAGCTGGCCTTCGGCGTGCCCCGGTCAGGTATTTTCCACTGGCGCGGCTTGCTGAAGCCAAAGCATGGCTGCGTTGACCGGCAACGGGTGACCGCGGCAATCGGGTTCGGGACAGGCGTCTTGCACGAGAGGTGAGACCAAGGGGGGGAATCATGCCGGTAGCGGATTACACAACGTATTGCGCGATGCTCGATCGGGCGCGGGAAGGGCGTTTTGCCTATCCCGCCATAAACGTCACGTCACTGACCACCGCCAACGGGGTACTGAGGGGACTTGCGGAAAGCGGGAGCGACGGCATCATCCAGGTTTCCACCGGCGGGGCCGCCTTTGCCTCCGGAACAACCGTAAAAGACATGGTTCTCGGCGCCATCTCCATCGCCGAACACGTTCACCGCGTTGCGGAACGCTATCCGGTCTACGTGGCGCTTCACACGGACCATTGCCAGGCGGACAAGCTGGAACGGTTCGTCATCCCTCTGGTCGAGGAGACGGAACGACGCCGCGCCGCCGGCCTTTCCAACCTGTTCAACAGCCACATGTTCGACGGAAGCGCCCTGCCGCTGAAGGACAATCTCGACATTGCAGTCCCGCTTCTTGATCGCTTTCGCACGAGCGAGCTCATTCTCGAAATCGAGACCGGTGTCGTGGGAGGGGAAGAAGACGGGATCAAGGCAGAGGCGCAGGCCAAACTCTATACGACTCCCGAGGACACGCTGGAGGCGGCGCGCCGCCTCCGTGCACTTGTCGGCGCCCGCTATCTGCTGGCCGCCACCTTCGGCAATGTCCACGGTGTCTACAAACCGGGGCACGTGCAGTTGAAGCCGTCGATTCTCAGGGATTGCCAGGATGCCGTTGAAAGATCTTTCGGCAGGGAAGCACGCTTCGACCTGGTCTTTCACGGCGGTTCGGGCTCTTCGGTGGAGGAGATCCGCGAGGCCATCGATTACGGGGTGGTGAAGATGAATATCGACACCGATACCCAGTATGCCTTCACCCGGCCCATTGCCGATCACATGTTCAGGAACTATGACGGCGTGCTGAAGGTGGATGGGGACGTCGGGGACAAGAAGGCGTACGATCCCCGCACCTACCTGGCGATGGGAGAGGAAGCGCTCGCCCGGCGTGTACGCCGGGCAGTGGATGACCTGCGAAGCGCCGGGACGACCCTTTTCGGGTCCTAAAGGTCGCGGGATTGCCTCGAGGGTTCGTGTTCGAGGAAAACCGCATCGAGTGAGGTAGCCATGATGAACGCATTGATTTTTCTCATCCTGTTCCCCCTGCTGGTTGCTGTGCTGGCTCTGCTGCTTCCCCGCGGCATGCCCGGCAGGAAAGTCATCGGCGCCATAGCCAACGCAGTCCTGTGCGCGGTGCCGATCTACCTGCTGTTTACAACCCTGGACCAGGGGCCGTCGTATTTCCGGCTTGAATCCGGTTTCATCACTACCGCCATGCTTGTCCTGGAAGTCCTGATCGCGGCCTACCTCATCTATCTTTCCGTGAGGGCAAAGAGATACCTGCCCGTCGTTCTGGTAGTGGTCCAGCTGGTCACCATGCTCGGTTTCGAGTTTGTCCACGGCCATTCCATCCAGGTCGAATACAGCCTGTTCATGGACAAGTTCTCCATCATCATGGCGCTGATCGTCGGCATCATCGGCAGCGCCATCTGCCTGTACGGGTTCGGCTACATGCCCGAATACCACCACCATTACCCGGAAGTGAAGGACCGGCGCAACTTTTTCGCCTTCCTCATGTACCTGTTCCTGTCGGCCATGTTCGGCATCATCTTTTCCAACAACATCATGTGGCTGTTCTTCTTCTGGGAGGTGACGACGCTCTGCTCGTTCCTGCTGATCGGCTACCGGGACGACAAGGCCTCGCGAGACAGCGCGTTCAGGGCGCTGAACATGAACCTGATCGGCGGGGTGGTGTTCGCTTTCGGCATTGTCTACCTGTTCCTCTCTTCCGGCACGATGGAGCTGGACAAGCTGCTGCTGCAGGATAAGGGCGCAGTGCTGCTCCCGGCCGTGTGTTTCGCCTTCGCCGGCCTTGCCAAGTCGGCCCAGTTCCCCTTCTCGTCGTGGCTGACCGGCGCCATGGTTGCTCCCACACCGGTGTCGGCCCTGCTCCATTCGAGCACCATGGTAAAGGCAGGGGTCTATCTCATCCTGAGGGTCTCGCCGGTCATGGAGAACACCGTGGCAGCGCAGATGCTCACCCTGATCGGCGGCGTGAGCTTCCTTGTCACCGCCATGATTGCGATCTCCCAGAGCAACGCCAAGAAGGTGCTGGCCTATTCCACCATCTCCAACCTGGGCCTGATCGTTGCCTGCGCGGGCGTCAACACGGATGCGGCGGTGTGGTCGGCGCTGCTGCTCATCATCTTCCACGCGGTGGCCAAGTCGCTGCTGTTCCTGTGCGTGGGCATCATCGAGTACAAGCTGGACAGCCGCGACATCGAGGACATGGACTTCCTGATCATGCGCCTGCCCAAGCTGACGGCGGTGATGATGGTCGGCATGGCGGGGATGTTCCTGGCGCCGTTCGGCATGATCATCAGCAAGTTCGTGACGCTCAAGGCGTTCATCAACGCCAACCCGTTCATGGCTATCATCCTGGCCTACGGGAGCGCCGCCACCATCTTTTTCTGGACCAAGTGGATGGGCAAGATCATCTCCATCAGGCACGGGGAACACGAGGTCGTGGAGCACCGGGTCAGCAACTGGGAATGGACCACGCTGGGGATCCTGGCCTTCGCCACCATAGCGGTGTGCCTGGCCTTCCCGTTCATTTCCTTCCACGTCATCGACCCGTACCTCATGGAACTGTTCAACAAGGCGCCGATTGTCGACACTTTCAACATTCTGGTCATTTTCGTCATCATGCTCAGCCTGCTGATCATCCTCCCCCTCGGCCTGTTCTTCTTCGCCTTCGTCAACAGGAACTACAAGCGGGTCGGCACCTACCTGGGCGGGGCGAACATCAGCGACATCACCTTCGAGGGCGCCATGGATGCGGCGCAGCCCATACAGATCAAGAGCTACTACCTGGAGAAATTCTTCGGCGAGGAACGGTTGTTCTATGTGGGAGTGTTCGTGTCCCTGACACTGATCTTCATCATGTTCGGAGTGGCTGCCATATGAATACTATTCAAGAGATGTTCCAGTCATGGGGAATGGTGGAGCGGGCCGTGGCGTTCATCCTGCTGGCGCCGCTGGCGGGAGGCCTGATCGCCGGGATCGACCGCAGGGTGAGCGCGCGCTTCCAGGGGAGGTACGGACCGCCGGTTCTGCAGCCGTTCTACGATGTTTTCAAGCTCATGCAGAAGCAGCGGATTCTCGTCAACAAGTTCCAGAACTTCAACATCCTGCTGTTCCTGCTGTTCACCGTGTTTTCGGGAGCCCTGTTCTTCATGGGAGCCGATCTGCTGCTCACCATCTTCAGTCTGGCAATGGCCGGCACGTTCTTCGTCCTGGCCGGCTTCTGCGTCGGCTCTCCCTACAGTCACCTGGGCGCCGAGCGGGAGATCATCCAGCAGGTGGCCTACGAACCCATGGTCATCCTCATGGCCGTGGGCATGTACCAGGTCACCGGGAGCTTCAAGGTGGCGGAGATCGCACAGTTTCAGTCGCCGCTCATCCTCTATCTCCCGGGGGTGTTCGCGGGCTTTCTGTACATCCTCACCATCAAGTTCAGGAAGTCGCCCTTCGACCTGTCCATGTCCCATCACGCCCACCAGGAGATCGTGCGCGGCATGACCACCGAGTTCTCCGGACCGGCCCTTGCCGTGATAGAGATCGCACACTGGTACGAGAACGTGATGCTTCTGGGCATGGTCTACCTGTTCTTCGGCTTCAACCCGTGGCTGGGGCTGGGGGTTGCGCTCCTGACGTATCTGTTCGAGATTTTCATCGATATGAATTACGCCCGTTTCAAGTGGCAGCTGACCTTCGGCAGCTCCTGGCTGTTCACCGCGGTCGCGGGTGTGTCCAATATCATCGTTCTCGGTCTCATGCGGTGAGAGAGGGGGAGTGAAGATCATGGCATGGTTCAAACGTTCTCCGTGGATTCTGCATTACAATGCCACCAGCTGCAACGGCTGCGACATCGAGGTGATTGTCAGCCTGACGCCCCTGTACGACGTGGAGCGGTTCGGCATCATCAACACCGGCAACCCCAAGCATGCCGACATCCTGGCTGTCACCGGCTCGGTCAATGAGAAGAGCAGGCAGGTGCTGATCAACCTGTACGAGCAGATGCCCGAACCCAAGGTCATCATGGCGGTCGGACTGTGCGCAGTTTCCGGCTGCGTGTTCCAGGACTGCTACAATGTCATGGGCGGCGTGGACAAGGTGCTGCCGGTGGATGTCTATGTGCCGGGGTGCGCCGCCCGCCCGGAGTCGATCATCGACGGCATGCTGAAGGCGTGCGAGATACTTGAGGAAAAATACGCCAACAGGAACAAGCGGGAAAAGGGTGAAGAACATGAGTGAACCACAGGAAATAACCCCTATTGATAAGAGCGATCTGGTCGGTATTGCCGCCGGGCTGTTCGCGGAGGGCTATCGTTTCGTGCAGGTGTCCTGCGTAACCCTGGAGAGCTCCTACGAGCTCACCTATTCCTTCGACAAGGAATACCGGCTGAAGAATCTGCGCGTGATTGCCGGGCCGGAAGAGGAGATACCCAGCATCAGCGTGATCTTTCCCAACGCGTTTCTCTACGAAAACGAAATACACGACCTCTTCGGCCTGACCATCAGGAACATGGCCGTGGACTACCGCGGCACGCTGTACCGGACCACGATCAGGACGCCCTTCAGCATCGGCAAGGTGAAGATCCCGGTGCCGCCGCAAGCGAAGGCGGAGGTGCAGGCGGCAAAGCCGGGGACAGCAGCGGAACAGACCGGCGGTACCGAACAGCGGCAGGATTCGTAGGGGCAGACCCGCGTGTCTGCCCAGGGCGCACACGCGGGTCTGCCCCTACATCACCCACCCCCTGACCCCTTTAGGCCCTGTGGGTCCTCCCGTCAAGGGAGGGGGAACGTACCGAGAAAGTTTGCATGAAAAGGAGTCGCACCATGGCCCACAGGAACCTCATCCCCTTCGGTCCCCAGCACCCGGTGCTTCCGGAGCCGATCCATTTCGACCTGGTGACGGAAGACGAAAAGATCGTCGACGCCATACCGTCCATCAGCTATGTCCATCGCGGTCTGGAATCCCTGGTGGAAAAAAGGGACTTCATCGACTACGTGCACGTGGCCGACAGGATCTGCGGCCTGTGCAGCTTCATGCACAGCATGGGATACTGCCAGGCCGTGGAAGAGATCATGGGCGTGGAAGTACCGGAACGCGCCCTCTATCTCAGGACCATCTGGGCGGAACTGTCCCGGCTGCACAGCCATATCTTCTGGCTGGGGGTCGCCGCCGACGCCTTCGGCTTCGAGAGCCTGTTCATGCAGGCCCTGCGGCTCCGCGAGCCGGTGCTGGACATCTTCGAGGAAACCACCGGCGGCAGGGTCATCCTGGGGGCCAGCAAGGTGGGCGGCGTGAGGAGGGATATCGATGCCGGTACCCTCGGGGAAATCGTGAAACGGCTGGCCCGCCTGCGGCCGGAGCTGGAAGAGCTCAGCACGGTCTTCATCACCGACTACTCGGTGAAACACCGGCTGTGCGGCGTGGGGTACATATCCAAAGAAGATGCCTATATCCTGGGCTGCGTCGGTCCCATGGCCCGGGCCAGCGGTCTGGACATGGACATGCGGGCCATCGGGTATGCCGCCTACAAATACCTCGACGTGCAGCCCATGGTGGAGACCGCGGGCGACTGCTATGCCCGGTGCCTGGTGCGGATTCGGGAAATGCTGCACTCCATCGACCTGGTGCGCGAGGCGATCGGGAAAATCCCCGACGGGCCGGTGGAGGTCAAGGTCAAGGGTTTCCCCAACGGTGAGTACATGTCCCGCATCGAGCAGCCGCGCGGTGAGGTGATCCATTACGCAAAAGGGAACGGCTCCCGGTTTCTCCAGCGCTTCAGGGTGCGGGTGCCGACCTTCAGCAACATACCGGCAATGATCAGGATACTGAAAGGTTCCGAGATTGCGGATGTGCCGAATATAATCCTGACTCTGGATCCGTGCATCAGCTGTACGGAAAGATAGCAGGCTGTTGAAAAACTACTGCGGGGCCGGTCTGGGTCGTTGCCGCTCGCTCGGAAGCTCAACGTAGCGCCGCTACGCCTCGCTCCCTCTCTCGCTTGCGCCTACAATCCCGGCCTCCTCGAGACGTTTTTAAACAGCCTGATAGGGGGGACTACATATGAGAATATTCGTGATGGCAAAAACGGTGATCAGGAATCTCCTCCAGGGCCCCGCGACGCTCATGTATCCGCAGAGAAAGCGGGAGTACACGAAGATCACCCGCGGCAGGATAGAAAACGAGATCGGGAAATGCATCTTCTGCGGCCTGTGCGGCAAGAGGTGCCCCACCTACGCCATCGAAGTCAGCAAGGAAAACAGGGAATGGGTCATCGACCGGCTCAAGTGTTGCGTCTGCAACCTGTGCGTCGAGATCTGCCCGGTAAAGTGCCTCTCGACGCACAATCACTATTTCACCCCGGTGACCAAGGGTACGGACGGCATCTGTGCCATGCGTCCCGAGGCCCCTGTTCCGGAAACGGGCGAATTGTAACGGAAAGGGCGATTTATCCTGTCCGCTTCTTGGTCGGGAGGCGCACGGGGAACAAGAACCGGCCCTGTACTCCACGGGCAGAGCATGTCCGGAAATGTCGTGTTCACCTGCTCGGGCATCGGGGGACTCTCTCCGCGGGGCCGTGTCCATGACGGCCGGCCCGCGGTGAAAGATCGAATTCGGAGGTTCGCCATGGCCAAAAGAAAAGAACCGCCTTCATCGGCGGTTAGCGAGCGAATGGAGGCCGGCAGGACCCTGCGCACAGCAATTCCCCGTAGCTCCCACGTTGTATGGAAGGCTCCCCCGGACCGTCGGGACCCCATACTGGTCCTGGAGGAGTCCAACCGGGGAAGACTCCCCGAACTGGTCCCCATCCGCTACGGCAGGATGGTGCGAACCCCTTTCACCTTCCTGCGCGGTTCCGCGGCCCTCATGGCCAGCGACCTGTCAGGGACGCCGTCCACCGGCATCCGGGTCCAGGCATGCGGAGACTGTCATCTGCTGAATTTCGGGCTGTTCGCCACGCCTGAAAGAAACCTGATCTTCGACATCAACGATTTCGACGAGACCCTGCCCGCGCCCTGGGAATGGGATGTCAAGCGCCTGGCAACGAGCATCGTCGTTGCCGGCCGGGACTTCGGCATCCCTGACAAAAGCTCGCGGGAAGCCGCCATGGCCTGTGCCCGGTCCTACCGGCAGCGCCTGCGGGAGTTCTCCCTGCTGAGCCCCCTGGAGGTCTGGTACTACCGTATTGACGAAAAAGCCCTCATCGATATGGCGCCTGATGCCCAGGCCGCGGCACGGCGGCGGAAATTCGCCGAGAAGGCCCGCAAGCGCATTGGTGACTATCTCGTACCAAGGATTTCCGAGCGCATCGAAGGGAGGCATCGTCTGGCGGACAGCCCGCCCCTTCTCTACCATGTTCCCGACACGGATTTCCAGGAACGGGTGCGCGTGGCCCTTGAAGGGTACCGTCAATCACTGCCCGATGATCGCCGGGTGCTGTTCGACCGCTATCGAGTGGAGGATGTGGCGCTCAAGGTAGTGGGTATCGGCAGCGTGGGGACCCGCTGCTTTGTGACACTGTTGATGACGGAAGAGGGGCACTCTCTTCTTCTGCAATGCAAGGAGGCGCTTCCGTCCGTACTTGAACCGTATGCGGGCAAGAGTATCTACAAGAACCAGGGGCAGCGGGTTGTGGTGGGGCAGCGGTTGATGCAGTCGGCCAGTGACATTTTTCTCGGATGGGCCCGGGGCCCGGCAGGCAGAAGCTTTTTCTTCCGCCAGTTGCGTGACATGAAGTTTTCGGTTCCCCTCGAAGGGGTGACGGCGGTGATGCTGGAGAGGTATGCCGAACTCTGCGGCTGGACCCTGGCCAGGGCCCATGCCCGGTCGGGGGATGCAGCGACCATTTCCGGCTATCTGGGCGGTGGGGAAGCGTTCGACAAGGCCATGGGGGACTTCGCCGTCGCCTATGGCGACCAGACGGAGCGCGACCACTCGGCCCTGAAAAAGGCGGTGGACGCAGGCCGTGTCGATGCCCTGATAGAGGAGGACCTATGAAAACCTTGCTCCGGCTTGTTCTGCTGTCCGGAATGCTCGCCGGATGCGCGGCGGTGGGTCCGGGAACGGTTGCGCGGGACAGGTTCGATTACACCGCGGCCATTTCGGACTCATGGAAGCAGCAGATGCTGTACAACATGGTGAAGATCCGCTACGGGGACGCCCCGGTCTTTCTGGACGTGGCATCGGTCATTAATCAGTACTCCGTTGAAAGCGCAATCGATATGCGCTTTTCCTGGGCATACCCCGTTGTCGCAGGGGGCACCAACGCCCAGGGCGTCGGCGGCGCGGTTCGCTACATAGACCGGCCCACCATCACCTATGCGCCGGTCACGGGGGAAAAATTCGCCCGGAGCCTCATGGCCCCCATACCGCCCACGGCGGTCCTGAGCCTGATCCAGGCGGGCTATCCCGTGGACCAGGTGCTGCGCCTCAGCGTCCACTCCATCAACGGCATACGGAACCGGTTCGGCGGATCGGCCCGCCCCCGCTCCGCCGATCCCGAGTTTTATCCGTTGCTGGAACGGCTGCGCCGGATCCAGGATTCCGGGGCAATCGGGCTGAGGGTGGAGAAAAAGAACGAGCGGGAGGGAACCCTGCTCACGTTCCGCGGCAAGACAAGCAAGGAGACCGATGAAGACACCCGGTGGGTGCGGACAACCCTCGGCCTCGACCCGGATGGGCAGAATTTCACCGTCGTCTACGGCTCCATTGCCAAGGACGACAAGGAAATTGCCATCCAGAGCCGTTCCGTCCTGGAGATACTGGTTGATCTCGCGTCCTGTATCGAGGTGCCGCGGGAGCATGTGGAACAGCGAATCGTCAACCCGACCATGGCCGAACAGGCAGTCAACGGCACGGTACCGGCGCCGCTGCTGCGGATCCTCAGCAGCCGATCCAGACCCGGGAATGCCTTTATCGCCGTTCCCTATCAGGATTGCTGGTTTTACATCGACAACCGGGATTATCCCTCGAAACGGCTGTTCTCATTCATCATGTTCATCTTCGCCCTCACCGAGACCGGCGGCAAGGAGGGCGCGCCAATCGTAACCATACCGGCGGGATAGCGGGGCAGTCCGGGCAGGCGGGTTCCGCGGATTCGCGACAGAGTCGCTTTTCCATGCCCTGTCATACTCGTGCATCCCTTTTGGGGAGCCACCTACTACATCCGAGGCAGGGCGCGGGGTCTGAATAAAGTGCCGTCACTGGTGTACTCCGCGCTTCTGTCCGCCCAGGGACGAGTTCCAACCATTTGTGTAATTTATTGATATTTAATGGTAATAGCAGGTTGTATTTTGCTTAAGGCCCCGAAAAAGGCCCCCATCAGAAGGAAATCAGGCTGCGTTGACTTTCAGATGCGCCTGTTGCCGTGACCGTGGTTTGGGTTTTATGGTGATCTGAACATCACGACCGAGGGCGTTGAGGAAGTGGAACAGCCGTTCCATGGAAAAGCCGGACAGTTTCCCTCTGGTCAGGGCCGATACCTTCGGCTGGTCAATGCCGAGGAGTTCGGCGGCTTGCGTCTGGGTCATGCCACGCTCGGTGATGATATTGAGGATCTGGCGGGCAAGCTCCGCCTTGGCGAGGCGCTCTTCGGCGTCGGGGAGTCCAAGGTCGGCAAATACGTTGCCGCTTCCGTGATATACTTCGATCTCTTCTTTCATGATTCCTACCCCCTGTTGCGGTGATGCAACTCTTCCGCCATTGTTAAGCGGGCTTTGAGCTTCTCTATCTCTTCCTTCGGTGTGGCGATACCCTTCTTCGATTTCTTTTGGAAAACGTGCAGGACGTAAACTGCCTCTGCGAACCTGACGGTATAGACGGCCCGGTAAGTGCTCGAGCTGTAATCCTCGACGATCTCCAACACTCCGGCGCCGGTGAATCCCTTCAACGGTTTTGCGTCAGGGTGTTTGTCGCCAAGCTGGGCGAGATAGAGGGCAAATCCGAAAGAATCCTGCACATCTTCGGGCATGGCCTTCATATCCTTGCGGCTGCTGCCCACCCATTCAATGGGCTTTAAATGCTTGACCGGCATGAAGTAATTATGTCAATTTTGGCATAATTATGCAAGGAGTAAGTGCAAAACTGGTTTTCTTTGGCAGGTAAGTAAGGTAGTTTGGAGCGGATATGAAAATCGGTCGAAATGATCCCTGCCCCTGCGGCAGCGGACTGAAATACAAGAAGTGCTGTTACGGAAAACAGGAACCACGTCCGCTGCCGGTGGATACCGGAGCGGTCATGGAAGAACTGCGGGAGCTCATCAAGGAGCGGAGCTTCGAATCCATCGAAGAGGCCAATGCCTTTATCAGCGGCCATATGCAGGAGCGAAACCGAGCGGCCGTGGATGACTTTCACGGCCTCTCGCCGGAGCAGATGACCCGCTTTCTCTATTTCCCCTTCGAATCACCGCACCTTCTCGCCTTCCGGGACTGCCTCGATGTCGACCCGGATGCTCCGATCTTGAAACTCTTCATGGTCCTGGCGGAAGCGGCCGGTGATGGCGGCCTGAAGGCGACCGCAACAGGCAACCTCCCCCGCCAGTTCTGCCGGGACGCGGCCCTGGCCTTTCTTGGCGAAGAGGGCTACCGGGAAAAAACCAGGCACTTCGGCATCAACACCGAGCCGGACTTTCCCGAACTCCACGTCACCAGGGTGGTCGCCGAACTGGCCGGACTGGTCAGGAAATACAAGGGGAAGTTCATTCTCGGCAGGGAGTGCCGGAAACTGCTGGCGGAGGGGGGCGCTCCGGTCATGTATCCGCGCCTGTTCCGGGCCTTTGTCGGGGAGTACAACTGGGGATATCAGGACCGGTATCCCGATTTCCGGATCATTCAGCAATCCTTTCCCTTCACCCTCTATCTGCTGCACAAATACGGCGCCGAGTGGCGGCCGTCCGCGTTTTACGCCGACTGTTTCCTGCGGGCGTTCCCCATGGTCCTGGCGGAAATCGACCCCTCACCCATCGGGACCCCGGAGGATTCGGCGGGACGTTGCTATGCGCTCCGCTCACTGGAACGTTTTGCCGAATTCCTCGGCCTGGCGGAGATCGATCTCGATCCCGACAAAAGGTTCATGAAGGAGTATCGGCTGAGGAAACTCCCGCTACTGGACCATATCGTCCAGTTTCATCTGTGAGGTGCCGAAGTGGCCGGGAAGAAGAAACCTTCGCCGGCCGGCTTTTCAGGAGGAGTTCGCCGAGGTTGTTCCCGGGTGGCGGGAATTGGCTTGAATCTGTGAACGGATGTCTGAAAGTCTAACCTGACCGTACGCGTATCCCTTTCCCGTCCGGCTCACTCGGTTTCTCGCTCATGGATGAATCACAAACCATTTTGTGGCTCACTTTATTGGTTTTATGAGCTACAAACGGTTATAGTGCCTTGGTGGTCCTTGCGAGAAGTCGGGCCTCGCTTGCTCATAACTCGACTTCCTCACCTTGGATATGCTGGCGCAACAACTCGGAGCAGTTTCAGTACGCCGCCAGGTCAACCTTGAAAAAGTCGCTTCTTTGCCGCCAATCCACTAAATTCCCAAAAATGAAAAAGTGCGGAGTTAATGGACAATCTCCTTGCTTTCAATATGGCCTCGCTTTGTCTCTGCGTGTAAATTGCACCAAGAATTGCCTACGGGCAATTATCGGGGCAAGTATCGCGGAATTGCCCTAGTAATTGCCCGCAATGTCAATTCCGGATCAATCCTTTGTTTTATAGGTGCTATATTAGCCAGTCCGCACTTTATTCCCTTGTTCATAAGGTGTTCCCTCAAGGTACAAGGTATCGGCACTGAGGTCCGCTTCGTTGTCCCACTCCACGAAATAACCGCGGTTATGAATTGCCTTGAACAAACCGATATTCCGGAGAGCGGCAAACGCTTCGCAATGCAGTAATGGCTTGACATCAAAATGACGCTCAACACCGTCGGCAAATATGACATCCAGCGTCCAATCGTCGTTGGCACGCAGAGAAGTTATTTTTCTCATCATTCCAGCCCCTTTATTTTGAATACCGTTTCCCCCTCGACAGCAAGTTGCCAGTCAGCAAAAAGCTCATCGCGATGTATTTCTATCCATGCCTCGACAAGCTTTCGTTTCGACGTCGGCAGCGAGCCATCAAGAATAGTGCCATCCTGAATGGCAAACACAGCAACCTCCCCCTGGAATTCGGCATGAATGTGGGGAAGGTGGTGCTGCTGGTTGTCACGATAAAACATTCGGATGATGATCCCAAAGAACATTGAAATTGTCGGCATATGTTCTCCTTGAAATTATACGCTGTATTTAACCGGAAGGCTGAATCTGGATTGCACTTGCTGATTGGTAGATTATACCCCCCTCAGCTCACTTTCACCCGGCCGTACATGAGCAGGAACCAGTCGCGCAGGGAGGAGAGCGTTTGCCGAAATCAAAGGGATAATATTCTACCTAACCTTCTCCGCCAGCTGCCGATGAACGTCGCGCCCCTGTGCGTCCCGCTTTTCAGCTATGAGAAAGAGCCCCTTCCCGCTGCTCTTTTCCTCCCAGAGTTGGCCAATCTGCCGCTTCTCCTTCGAATCGTCGTTGGTCTTGTAGGCTTCTCCCTTGTGCTCGACGACGAAGATTCGCCTGTTGTGTTATGCGGGCGGTATGCTTGCCATCAACCAATCGTCCGATCTTTTTCAATCCATTCGTCGATCAACTGCGTTGCCGTCGGATGCCGCAAATGCGTGAGGAAAAGGTGTTCACTCCCCTTGAAGAGCGGTTTGAATCCGGCCTTCTGATAGGTTTTGCGAAGCTTTCCGGCAATCGTCTTCTGCTCGGCTTGCGACAATCGCGGCAGCTCCCATGTTCCGGCCACGTTCTCGGGATCATCGGCAGTCATCGGCCACGGCTTCAGCGCCACGATATCCGGCTCATCAAACAGTTCGGCAATGGCCAGCACCAGGATGCCGCCTAACCCCTGACCGCGGTACTCAGGCATGAGGAAAATAGACTTGATCAGTACGACATTGGCGTAATCGATGATTTCGTCTGAGACTGAGGTAATAAGCTCATCATCTTCGAACAGCTCATCGTGAAGGTTCGCCAAGTCGCTGGAATGGCTGTCGAAGGTATCGAACAACGACCATGCATCATCATTGACGATCTGGTCCATCCTGACGCGATACACTTTGGCCTGCCCGATCGCTTTCAGTTCTTCGCCGTAAAGGATGTCGATGCGGATGGTGGAGACGTAGTCTGTCGGGGAGTCCCGGTAGATGGGAGACCAGGTTTTCGTGGCGAGGGAGATGTGGTAGGGGTCAATGGGCAAAATGGCTAGCCTTCTCTTGTCACGGCAAAGGGAAATTTCTTCAAAACGCGGATTAACACTTTTCCCTCTCCAAGCTTCAAAGAGGCAACCGGTTTACTCCATCGGTCATATCGTCATCCCTTCCCATTCGACATACCGAAGAAGGCAAGCCCTTTGGCAGCTGCGATCAGGAGCCGTTCCTCGGAAAAGACCTTGAGAGAGATTAACGGCTTTAAAACGTGGTTCCACATGAGCTGATAGGCAATTTCGTCGAGGGCCTGTTCAAGTTCCGGAGTCTTCTCATCCACCTGCGCCACGAGATTGCGGTCGGAATCTTCCGCCGTGTCAAATGTCGGGGGCTGAACACCCCGTTGGCACACTGGGGATGTCTTTCATAGACACCTTCAATAGCATCAATTAACTGAGTGCGGCAACAATTTCTCTGAAACTGTTCAGCCCCGCTTCAACATTCTCGACAATCTCCGCCGCCAGATCGTCAGGTTCCGGCAGGTTGTCCAGATCAGCAAGGCTTTTGTCCTTGAGCCAGAATATATCAAGACTGGTTTTGTCGCGGGCTACAACCTGCTCGCGGGTAAACTTTCGCCAGCGTCCTTCCGGGTTCTTTTCCGCGTCCCAGGTTTCTTTGCGTTTGTGGCGGTTTAATGGGTTGTAGCAGGCGATGAAATCCTTCAGGTCGTTATAGCGCATCGGTTTCTTTTTCAAGGTGTGATGTATGTTGGTCCGGTAGTCGTAAATCCAGATGTCCGTGGTCCACGGGTTAGGACTCGCTTCCCGATTGTCGAAGAAGAGGACGTTCGCCTTGACGCCGTTGGCGTAGAAGATGCCGGTGGGCAGCCGCAGAATAGTGTGCAGTTCGGTGGTTTCCAGCAGCTTCTTCCGGACCGTTTCTCCCGCGCCCCCCTCAAACAGAACGTTATCCGGCACGACCACCGCGGCCCTGCCGGAGGTCTTGAGCATGGTGCGTATATGCTGCACGAAGTTGAGTTGCTTGTTTGAAGTAGTTGCCCAGAAGTCCTGCCGGTTGTAGGTAAGATCGTCCTTTTCCTGATTTCCTTCGTCGTTGGTGAAGCTCATGGAGCTTTTCTTGCCAAAAGGGGGGTTAGTCAGGACGTAGTCATACCGCTTGCCGTTGTCGGCCACCAGTGAATCATTGGGCGACACCATGCTGTCGCCATCCACCTCGCCGATGTTATGCAGAAACATGTTCATCAGACAGAGCCGCCGGGTATTGGCAACTATTTCGTTGCCGGCAAAGGTTTCGTGCTTGAGAAATTCTTTCTGTTTCTTGTCCAGCGGATAGTTGTTCACCAGAAAATCATAGGACGCCAAAAAGAACCCGCCGGTGCCGCAGGCCGGGTCGGCTATTGATTTTCCCGGTTCCGGGCGGACACACTCTACCATGGCGCGGATCAGGGCGCGGGGGGTGAAGTACTGGCCCGCTCCCGACTTGGTGTCCTCGGCGTTCTTTTCCAGCAGCCCTTCGTAGATGTCACCCTTGACGTCGGCCCCCAGCATGACCCAGTTGGTGTCGTCCACCATGTCGATGAGGCGGGATAGTTTGGCCGGATCCTGGATCTTGTTCTGGGACTTGGTAAAGATCTGCCCGAGCATCCCTTTGCTGTTGCCCAGTTCGCGGAGCAGGGTAATGTAATGTCCCTCCAGTTCCGCGCCCCGCTTGGTCTTCAGCGTTTTCCAGGTGTATTTCTCCGGGATGGCAATCTTCCGGTTGTAGGGCGGACGGCTGTATTCGTCGGCCATCTTCAGGAAGATGAGGTAGGTGAGCTGTTCCAGGTAGTCGCCGTAGCTCACCCCGTCGTCGCGCAGGGTGGTGCAGAAACTCCAGACTTTGGAAACGATGGCGGCACTGGTCATTCTTCGGAATCCTTTTGAAATCTACGACGCTGCATAATTGTTACTAGCTCCTGTGTTAAGGGACTCGGAAATTTCAAAAATACCGTTTTTGTTGTAGGGGCGAAGCAAACGCTTCACCTGCTTCGCCCGCTTCTTGCGTAAGGTTCAAAGCGGGCGAAGCATTCACAAATATCGTGAATGCTGTCGCCCCTACGAGAGCTTAAATGGTACATCGGCAAATTCCGAGTCCCTAAGGTGGAAAGCTCCTGTGTTTGGGCAGGAAGCTTATGTGGTATGAGCGGCCAGGTCCTGTGCTCAGTTGATACCCTTATTATTACCCTTACGAAGAGGTAATTACCTCTTCTGTTTCCATCGTGCCGCCGGACCTCTGCCTTGACATTCAATCGCGCCGATCATCTGCTGTTCACGCAGCACACGGCGGATCATATCCCGGCTTACGCCGGGGCAGGCCTGCTCAAGCTGGGAAACGGCAAACTCGCCGTCAAACCGGTTGATTGCGGAGAGAATCAGGTCTGTCTTGGAACCGCGCGGCAATTTGACGCTGCCAACCCGTTCGGCAAATTCACAATAAGCTGATTTGAGGATCGAAAGGAGATAATTGATAAAAGGCCATGGATCATGCCTCCCCTCATGCCAGCCCTGAGAACTCTGCTCCAATGTTTCGTAGTAGCGCTCCTTGTTCTGCTCGATCAGACGCTCCAGACTGATGTAACGGCCCGCTTCGTAGCCGAGATGATAGCATTGCAAAAGGAGAAGCAGTCGTGACACCCGGCCGTTGCCGTCTCGGAAGGGGTGAATGCAGAGGAAGTCGAGGTTGAACGCTGCCAGGGCAATCAGCGGGTGAATCCACCGCTCATCCAGGCAATGCTGCCACGCTTCGACCAGACCGGCAATATGGGCCGGCGCCTCCTGCGCGGGAACGGTCCTGAAGCGCAGGCGTTCCCGGCCATCGGGATAGCGTTCGATTATATCACCGTCTTTTTCCTTGAACTGCCCGGCATCCCAGATCCGGCCGCGGGTCAGCCGATGCAGCTCAAGAATCGACTCCGTGCTGACCGGCATCCGGGAGGCATGTTCATGGATCAGTGTCAGCGCATCACGATAACCGCGTACCTCTTCTTCATCCCGGTCACGAAACAGGGGCTTGGCTGTTACGAGCAGTTCGTTTACCCTCTGGGGCGCCACTGTTACCCCTTCAATCCGGTTTGAGGAAACAGCGCTTTCGATGATGGCGTGCTGCCTGAGCGTTTTCAGCCGCTGCGGCGACTGCCGGGTATACAACTCCTGCTTGCCCCTGAATTCGCCCAGGTCGGCAAGGTACCAGGAGGTGTTGACAGGCACGGTGTATTTCTGTGCGGCAAACAGGGTAAGGGTGCTCATGATGTGCCCCTTGTGCGTGGTTTGCGTGGCTTTTGCAGGGGCGACCCGGCAGGTGGTCCTGCTTTTTTCGACCGCGGATTCGAGCCAGGTGTTGCCTCACCCCCACGTTCCGCCCTGATCCGCGCCAGCAGCGCCGCCGCCGATTCGTCGTCCGGGTCCTGCGGGACCAGTTGCCCGGAAAAGGCTTTCTTCAGGATGGACTGGCGGAGAGTTTCAGCTTGCTGCAGGGCGGTGGTGATGGTTTGGTCGAAATACTCTACTTCAGTAAGACAGGCCTCAAGTTTCTCGATTAATTCAGACTGCTCTTCTACTGAACAAAATGGAATAGCTACATCTTTGATTAGGTCAGTATTCAAATTAGGCTGTGCAGCGCCTTGATTTATGGCACGCAATTCTTTGGTCTTGCTTTCCCAAAAATAATAATGAAATAGTAAAGACTCTTCTCGCAAGTTTAAGAATGCGGCCAGTCCATCATTTAGCGTTGCATCAATAATGCATATTTTAGGGACACCCAACGTAGCCCCGCTATTAGACAACAACAAAGTATTCGGTTTTATTTGTCTCGTTTTTTTTAAGCCTGCTTCTTTAATCGAATAGGAATAATCCTTAACATAAGGACCAGAATTATTCGTAATGTCCGCAACCTTCAAAAATGGGATATTCCCTCCATAGAACTTTGGATCTCCGGCAGGTCTTGGAGATCCGCCTCTAACGACGTCACATAACCCCCCAACTTTTACCCACCCCCACCCTTCAGGCAGCTTCGGTAAATCCGCAAGATCCTCGGCCGTCAGCGGCGACAGCTCTTTCGGCTTGCTCGGCTTGCCCGGTTTTCTCCCTTTCTTCCCGCTCTTTTCCCATGCCTTGACGGCCTTTTCCCACTCCTTCACCTGCTGCCGGTAGCGGTCCGCCCGTTCTGTCTGAATCCGCTTCAGCAGCGCGTCGGCGGTCTCCAGCTTATCCTGGTTCTCCTCCCGCCATGCGGCGGTCAGCTTCCCCTCGAAGGCATGTTTCAACAGCGCCTGCCGGTAGACCTTCAACTGCTCGCGGGCAGTCTTGAAACTTTCGATCCCCTTGTCCAGTTCGGAGAAGATTTCTTCGATTTTGGCGACGATACGTTTTTGTTCGGCGGTAGGAGGAAGAGGAATCTCGTAAGCAGCGAGGTAGGGAGTAGGCACGCGGCGCTGTCCGACCGCACCGGTCATGTTGTGTTCAGCATCAACCCGGAACTTTTTGCTTGAAACGAAGTAGTAGAGGTAGCCAGATTCGATACCTTTGCGTGGTCGCAATACATGGAATTCCGTAGAGCCGAAACCGTGACCACCCGTAACCTCTGGAACGACTGCCATTTTACCGTTTTCCATGCAGGGAGTGATCTTGGCGAATAGGACATCACCTTCTTTGAAGGATGTAAATCCTTTCTGGACGGCAGAATACGGGCGGGTAGCGGCAACATCGATGGTACCGTCTCCAGCCCCGACTGAAGCCATTGGAACAAAAGAAACTGGAATGTCACCGGTTATCTCATCCTTGGCAAGGCGTGGATTGACATCTGCGATTTCTGCAATTTTGGTTACAGCCCAATTACCCATTACACCGCCAATCATTCATTCTGTAGGGGCGAAGCAAACGATTCACCTGCTTCGCCCTGTTTTCATTGTACATTCCAAAGTCGGGCGAAGCAGATACGGCTTGCTTCGCCCCTACACAACCGTTCATTTCATATTCGCAGGATTTTCCCTGTCCAACGCCCATTTCATCGGGTTGTTGACAATGTATTCTCGTGCCTTGGCCAATTCCTGTTCGTTGCGGATCACCCGTTCGTAATAATTGCGTTGCCAGACCGGACAACCGGGGTTATTGCGGTGTTGGTTGATTTTTCGCGTTGAAACCGACTTGAAATTCTGAATTATGGCACTAAATGACCCCGACTGTGTTCCACAAGGTAGGGGCGAAGCAAGCGTCTCACCTGCTTCGCCCTGGTTCTTAATATTTTCGCCCTGATTTCTCACATCAGACTCAAAACCGGGCGAAGCAGATGAATCTTGCTTCGCCCCTACAATGGTAACTATGCCGTGGAAATGGTTTGGCATCACAATGGACACGTCCAGACTAATTGCCGGGAAATGTTCTGCCGTCTTCAACCATTCATCCCGTACCATAGTCCCCATTCCATTCAACCGTATGGCCCCGTCCACAATCTCCCCGAACAAGCATTCCCGCTGGAAGGCGCATAATGTCACGAAATACGCCCCGGCGAAGGAATAATCGTATTCATGCAGCCTGATGGAACGACGGTGGTGAATATCGGGGTTGTAGGTCATGACCCTCTGTTGGGGCGAAGCAAACGTTTCATCTGCTTCGCCCTGTTTTCTGTCGCCAATGCCCAAAACGGGCGAAGCAGATGCCCCCTTGCTTCGTCCCTACACAACCCCCATTACGCCACCAGCACCTCATTCAGCTCATCAATCAGCATATCCATGCGGTCACCAAAAAGCTGGTGCATTCGCCCCAGCCCTCCTTGGCCGTCGAACGGCGCCAGCTCCAGGTCGTCCCGGTCCAGGTGCATGGAGCTGATGACATGGTCCCGGATCATCCGGAGCCACTCCATCTGCTCTTCGCTGAACTTGATCCCGGCCCCGGAATGACGCTTCAGCACCCAATTCTGGAAGTTGCGGCGTACAACGTCGTCATAGGCGGTCAGCTTCTTGTCCAGGCCGCAGACCCGGCGGATCAGGGCGACCAGCGCCGTCAGTTCGGAAAGAGGCTGTCCACCCTTGTACGTGTCCAGGCGCGTGTACGCGTCCCAGACCCGCAGCGGCGCAAGCTTCGGCTTGTCGGCCAGGAGCGCGTCGTGCACCTGCTTGATCAGACTGAAGGTCACTTCCCGGCGGCGATGGGGTTGGCTGAAGAAGATTTGCAGGGCTTCGATCCGGTCCTGGTTGGCCCGTAGCCAGTCGGCGAATTCGTCGGCCAGGGACTGGGCATTGAAGGCAGCCTCCTTGTCCCAGCCGGCCTTTTCAAGTTTGTCGATATTGATATGGTCGATGGTCTGCTCTTTGTCGCGGCGTATCTTGTCGATGAGTTCGATCAGCTCGCCGGTGAAGACCCCGGCTACCGCGCCGACAAGTTGCTCCCGGGCCTGCCTGAGCTGGTCGCCGGTCGGTTCACCGCTTTTCTTTCCTGCCAGTTGCAGCGCCTTCGCTTCAATGGCATCGGCATCGATGGCTTCCAGCAGATTGCCGACAATGGCGCCGAGTTCGATCCCTTTGGCGGCCTCCTTGATTTTCTGCTGTTCCGCCAGGGTGAGCTGCTTGTTGAGCCGCGCCAGACGCCCGGCCAAGGAACTGACCGTGTCTTCGTCATGCACACCCATCATGACGCTGGTGGCAAGGTCCTTGAGCGGCACAGCGGGCTTGGTGATCAGCGGCTGACTTGCGGTCTTAAGGGACTTGGTGACGCCAATGGCATCGACAATGACATAGTGGGTCTTGGCGCTGACTGCCGAGGGGGTTACTTTCTTCAGGTCGTCCAGATCCTGGGTCCGGGTACCGCGCCCCTTCATCTGCTCGAAGTAGTTGCGGCTCTTCACGTCGCGCATGAAGAGCAGGCACTCCAGAGGGCGGACATCGGTGCCGGTGGCAACCATGTCCACGGTAACGGCAATGCGCGGGTGGTAACTGTTGCGGAATACCGCCAGCACCGACTTGGGGTCGTCCTCGCTCTTGTAGGTCAGCTTTTTACAGAACTCGTTCCCCTCGTCGAACACCTCTCTGACGATCTGAATAATGTCATCGGCGTGGCTGTCGGTCTTGGCGAAAATCAGCGTTTTGGGAACTTCCTTCCGGCCTGGAAAGATTTCCGGCAGTTTGTCCCGGAATGTCGTAAGAACGGTCCGGATCTGGTCCTTGTTGACGATCTCCTTATCAAGCTGCTTCGCCGAATAGACCAGGTCTTCGTCCTGCCTATCCCAGCGCTTTTTGCGGGTCAGGGTTTCCCGCTTCTCCACGAGCTGTTTGGCCTTGAGTTTGCCCCCTTTTTTCGAGATTTTCGTCTCGATAAGATAGACCTCGTTCCCCACATTGACGCCGTCTGCAACGGCCTTTTCGTGGCTGTACTCGCTGACCAGATTACGGTTGAAATAGCTGATGGCGCGGGTGTCCGGGGTGGCGGTCAAACCGATCTGGAAGGCGTCGAAATAATCCAGCACCTGTTGCCAGAGGTTATAGATGGAGCGGTGGCATTCATCGATAAAGATGAAGTCGAAGAATTCGGGAGGGACTTTTTTGCTGTAGACCACCGGCAGCGGCTCTTTTGGCAACACCAGTTCGGCCGGATTGATATCTTCCGCGGACTCTTCGAGAGGCTTATCCTTCAAAATGGAATAAAGCCGCTGGATGGTGCTGATACAGACATGAGTCCCCTTGGGAATGATAGATGTCTTGAGCCGCTGAATGCTGTACAGTTCGGTGAACTTCCGGTTGTCGTCGGACGGCACAAAGGACATCATCTCTTGTTCCGCCTGCTCGCCGAGATTTCTGGTATCCACGAGAAAGAGAATCCGCTCGGCTCCGGCAAATTTGAGCAGGCGGTACATTGCAGTAATGGCCGTGTAGGTTTTACCGGCGCCGGTAGCCATCTGGATCAGTGCCCGTGGCCGGGCCGACCGGAAGGAATCGTCGAGATCAATCAGAGCCGTTTCCTGGCAGTCGCGGAGCTTCAACTCCTTGGCCGGGAGTTTATGGGGGTTGAGCTGCGGGATCTGCCGCAAACGGCCCCGGAGGGATTTCTTCTGCTCGTACCATTCACTCAGCGTTTCCGGCCGATGAAAGGTGAATATTTCGCGGGAACGCGGCTTAGGGTCGCGTTGGTCTGTGAAGCGGGTGATGACGCCGGTGCTTTCATAGAGAAACGGCAGCGGCTCCTTGTTGTTGATCCATTTCAGCTTGGCCTCGGCATACCCTTCCGTCTGACTCTCGTGAACGGTCAGGCGGTGTCCTTCCTCCTCCCGCTTGGCCTCGATTACCCCGACGGCCTTCCTGTTTACGAACAGCACGTAATCAGCCGGGCCGACATCGGTTCGGTATTCCCGCACTGCCTGTCCGATGCCGTCATTCAAATCAATCTTTTTAAGGGATTGAACCGTCCAGCCCGACTCTTTGAGCAGTTCATCAATATGATCGCGGGCAATTTGTTCCGGGTTCCGGTTGTCGGACATTGCAACCTCAGAAAGGGGACAAACAAAAAACAGAACTTTTCAACATGATGTTGTTCTGACCCAAGCGCGTCATAACGCTTCAATTTCATGGATTTGTTACATGTTTTAACTCTTAAAGTCAATGCGAAAAGCCTTTAATCTAGGATGGAATCCGGGGGGTCAGCAATTTCAATTAACGTAGATGCGGTGCGGCAACGGGGTCAGCCCACGACATGGGATACGGCATGAAGAGACAATAGGAGCTGAAATTACCCCCTATCACGGAAAAAGAAAAGCCTCCTTTATGGGGAGGCCTTCGAGTGTCGTGTAGGATTCGACGTTCTTATTGTTCTTCTTGGACTGCCAGTCTTCGCTCCGCTTCAGATTGCCTACGATTAGCCTGAGCTGCCGTGGCCGATGGTCATGGACCACCGCGAGAAGTCACCTTCCCGATTCGCCCCCAGATTTTACAGCGTGGGACTATTCACCGCTGCTACCCTTTGCAATGCATGCCGGTCTGGGTAGGACCTGGACAGATTCACCATCGTGGTCGGCTCTGCTGGGCTAGGCCGGAGCTACGTAAAAAACAAAAGGCCTTACGTTCGGTGACGTAAGGCCTTGATTTTACATGGTGCCCAGGGACGGAATCGAACCGCCGACACGAGGATTTTCAGTCCTCTGCTCTACCGACTGAGCTACCTGGGCGGATGAGCCTCATCTTATAGCCCCATTTCCTTTCGGTGTCAACAGATTTTTCCCCAACAACCCCTCAGGCCCGTGAGATGAATCGGGCGTCGCGAGTATCCACCTTGATCTTCTCCCCTGCCTCCAGGTAGGGGGGTACCTGGAGCCGCAGTCCGGTCTCCAGGACCGCTTCCTTGGTCTGTGCCTGGGCAGTGGCATGCTTGATCGCGGGGGCGGTTTCCGTGACGACCAATTCCACCACCATGGGCAAGTCGACATTTACCAGTCTTCCCTGGAAGAGCCCGAGGGTCACTTCCGTACCATCCAGGAGGAAGGGGGCCAGGGACGAAAACTGTTCTTCCCCCACCTCGAACTGCTCGTAATTCTCCAGGTCCATGAATACGCCGTTGCCGGCGTCGGCATAGAGGAACTGACCCTTGTGGCGCTCGAAGTCGGCCTCGTCCACCTTGTCGCCGGAGCGGAAGGTCTTTTCCAGCACCTGGGAGGTGAGGAGGTTGCGGTACTTGGTCTTGACCATGGTGTTCGCTCCGCGGGCCGAGGGGGACTGGAACGCCACATCAAGGATCAGGCAGGGTGCGCCGTCTATCTGGATGACGAGACCCCTTTTGAATTCGGATGTTGTAATCATGAATCGTTTCCTCGCAGTGTGAAATTTTCTCCATCCTTACTACCATAAGTGTACGGGAAATGACAACATCCGACCCGGAATGCATGCCCGCGGGTTGAAGAAGACGGTGTGTACAGTAGAGTTGAAGAAGGTGGAAGGGATTGGCAGGAGGGGAGACCCGTCGTTAGTCTTTCGGAGAGCGAGAAACGTGATGGAATCCTGGCATAGCATGTCGGCGCGGGAGGTTGCGCGTCGGCTGGAAACAGACATCGTCCGCGGTCTGACTGAAGGCGAAGCGGCCCGCCGTCTGGCCGTGCACGGTCCCAATGAAGTGCGCGCGGCCCGGCCCGTCTCGCCGTGGCATATTTTCGCGGAGCAGTTCAGGAACGTCCTCATCATCATCCTGCTGATTGCCACGGCGCTGTCGGCCTTTCTCGGGCACGGCGCCGAGGCTATCGTGATAACCGTTATCGTGCTGTTCGCAGTGGTCCTGGGGTTCGTACAGGAGTACCGCGCCGAGCGTTCCATGGAGGCATTGCGCAGAATGGCGGCCCCCGCTGCCCAGGTCATTCGCGACTGGAATGAAGTCCGGATACCGTCGCAAACCCTTGTTCCGGGCGATCTGGTAATCCTGCCCACAGGGAACCGTGTCCCGGCCGACGTGCGGCTCATGGAAGCCGTTAATCTGCGCGTGGACGAGGCGCCGCTCACGGGAGAGTCCGTTCCGGTGCTCAAAGACGCGGATACGCTGGCGGATCCGGGGCTTGCGGTGGGCGATCTCTCCAATATGGCTTTCGCGGGCACAACGGTTTCACGGGGCAGGGGGCGCGGTATCGTCGTGGCCACCGGAATGGAGACCGAATTCGGCCGCATCGCGCGCATGCTGGAGACGGTGGAGACGGAACGGACCCCGCTCCAGAAAAACCTGGACAGGGTCGGCCGGGCCCTGGCGTGTTCGGCCTGCGTGGTGGTGACCCTGATCGTTGCCCTCGGCGTGGTGCGGGGACAACCCTTCCTGGAGATGTTCCTTTTCGGCATCGCCCTGGCAGTGGCGGTCGTGCCCGAGGCCCTTCCGGCGGTGGTCACCATCTCCCTGGCCATCGGCGTTCAGCGGATGGTGCGCCGCAACGCATTGATCCGCCGACTCCCGGCCGTCGAGACCCTGGGCAGCACGTCGGTGATATGTTCCGACAAGACCGGCACCCTCACCAGGGACGAGATGACGGCGCGAGTCCTGTACGTGGCAGGGGAGAGGTGGGAGGTATCCGGCGAGGGGTATGAACCGCACGGGGTGTTCCTGTGCGAAGGAGAGGAGGTTGAGCCCTCGGGCGCGGTGAAGGGGCTCCTGCTGGCCGGTGCGCTCGCATCGGATGTCCATCTTGTTCGAACACGGGAGGAAGGCCGGTGGGAGGTGACGGGCGATCCCACGGAAGGGGCGCTGGTGGTGGCGGCGGCCAAGGCGGGGATGGATAAGGCGGCGCTGGACTGCCGCTTCCCGCGGTTTGGAGAGATCCCCTTCAGTTCGGAAACGAAGCGGATGACCACGCTCCACGATACACCGGACGGTGGTGTCGCCTACGCCAAGGGCGCGCCTGAGGTGATCCTCGCTGCCTGCTCGCACCGGATCGTGGGAACGGAGAGTGTCTTCCTGGACGAGGAGGAACGGACAGCCGTTCTCCAGCAGTCACGGCAGATGGCGGGTGAAGCGCTCCGCGTTCTGGCAATGGCGTGCAAGCCGGCAACCGGGATCGTGGACGCGGAGCAGGGGATGACCTTTCTCGGCCTGGTGGGGATGATCGACCCGCCCCGGCCCGAGGCCGGGGCAGCCGTGCTTACCTGTAAACAGGCGGGAATCCGGGTGCGCATGATTACCGGAGACCACCCCCTTACCGCACGCGCCGTGGCCCGCGAAATCGGAATCCTGGGAGAGGGGGAGGTGGTGACCGGCGCCGAACTGGAGTCCCTTGACGACGCCGAGCTTGCGCGCGAGGCGCAGCGGATAGAGGTATACGCGCGCGTCTCACCGGCCCACAAGCTGCGCGTGGTCACGGCCCTGCAGCAGGCAGGCCAGGTGGTGGCCATGACCGGCGACGGGGTCAATGACGCGCCGGCCCTGAAAAAGGCGGATATCGGCATCGCCATGGGTATCACCGGCACCGACGTGAGCCGCGAGGCGGCGGCCATGACCCTCCTGGACGACAACTTCGCTTCCATTGTGGCGGCCGTGGAGGAAGGGCGCGGCATCTTCGAGAACATCAGGAAATACCTGATGTACCTGATCTCGTCCAACACCGGCGAGATCCTTCTCATGGCCGCGGCCGTTCTCGGGGGATTGCCCCTTCCCCTGAGCGCGGTGCAGATACTGTACGTCAACCTTGCCACCGACGGCCTCCCGGCCCTGGCCCTGTCCGTGGATCCGCCCGAGCCGGACCTGATGCGCCGGCCGCCGCGGGAAGCCGATGCGGGCATCTTTACCCGGCCGGTGGTTTTCCTGATGCTCGTCGGCGGCATCTGGTCCGCGGTGGTCAATATGACCTTGTTCGTTGGAGCGCTACGCTGCGGGTTTCCCGTGGAGAAGGCCATGAGCATGACCTTCGTTTCCCTGGTGCTCATCCAGTTCGTGAAGGCCTATAACTACCGATCCGACCGTCATTCGGTGTTTCGGCGGCCCTTCGCCAACCGATGGCTCAACCTGGCCATCCTGTGGGAATTGCTCCTCCTCTTCCTGGTGATGACCGTCCCCTTTCTCCGGACGGCCTTCGGCACGGTCCGCTTGACGCTTCAGGAATGGCTGTTCGTCGCGGCCGTTGCCTGCACCGTGGTGCCGGTGATAGAGGCCGGGAAGTGGATGGTGAGAAACAGTGAAAAGTGAAAAGTAATACGTGAAAAGTGTAAGGCTGATGAGATGCTGAAAAATATCTGGTTCCTTGCGTCCGTCGTGGTATAAAGGAGGGTCACGAAAACGGATACCAAGGAAGCACAATGAAGATACTGCAGAACCTGAACCCCCGGCAGCGGGAGGCTGTGCTCCACGGCGAAGGGCCGCTCCTGATCCTGGCCGGGGCCGGCTCGGGCAAGACCCGCGTCATCGTCCACCGCATCGCATACCTTATCCGCGAGCTGGGTGTTCCCCCCTGGAAGATCCTGGCGGTCACCTTTACCAACAAGGCGGCCGCGGAGATGAAGGAGAGGGTGGAAAAGCTCCTGGCCGGCGGCGATTCACCCCTTATCTCGACCTTTCACTCCGCATGCGTCCGCATCCTCCGGCGGGAGATAGACCGGCTCGGTTATACCTCCCACTTTGCCATCTATGACGACAAGGACGCCGAGAGGGTGCTGAAGGATATCATCCGGGAGCTGGACCTGGATGAGAAGAAGTATCCCCCCCGCATGTTCGCCTCGGCCATCGACGACTGCAAGAACAGCGGCCGGACACCGCACGATCTCCCCACCGACGACTGTGCCGGGAATATGATCGCCCGGGTCTACGCCGCCTACCAGGAGCGCCTGAAAAGGTGCAACGCCCTGGACTTCGGCGACCTCATCATGCTCGCCGTGCGGCTGTTCGAGGAGTTTCCCGAGGTGCTGGAGCGCTACCGGGAGCGGTTCCAGTGGATCCTGGTGGACGAGTACCAGGACACCAATCCCATCCAGTACCGTCTGGTGAGCCTCCTGGCGGGCGAACGGAGAAACCTGTGCGTGGTGGGGGACGACGACCAGTCCATCTACCGCTGGCGAGGCGCGGACATCAGGAATATCCTCGATTTCGAGAAGGATTTCCCCGGCGTCACGGTGGTGAAGCTGGAGCAGAACTACCGTTCGACCCGGAACATCCTGGCCGCTGCCGGCGCGGTGGTGAGGAAGAACCGGGGCCGCAAGGGGAAGACATTGTGGACCGAGAATCCCTCCGGCGACCGCATCGTCCACCGACGCCTGGACAACGAACGGGAAGAGGCCCGCTTCGTGTGCCGGGAGATGGAGCGGCACCTCCGCAAGGGGCGGAACCTGTCCGACATGGCGGTGTTCTACCGCACCAATGCCCAGTCACGCGTGCTGGAAGACGCCCTCATGGCCGCGGGGGTCGGCTACCACATGGTGGGAGGGATGCGCTTCTACGAACGGATGGAGGTCAAGGACATCCTCGCCTACCTGAAGGCCCTGGACAACCCGTCCGACGATGTCTCCCTGAAGCGGATCCTCAACACCCCGCCCCGCGGCATCGGCGGGTCCACCTTCGACAAGGTGGCGGATCTGGCCGCGGATCGGGGCATCCCATTCGGCGCGGCCCTGCGGGAGGCGGCGACCGGCGAACTCCTGGGCAAAGGGCCGAGGGGCAGGGTCGCCGATTTTGTCTCCCTCATGGAAGGTTTCGCGACCCTTGCCGAAACGCTGCCGCTTCCCGAACTGGCCTCCCGCATTATCAGGGAGTCCGGCTATGAGGCGCGGCTCAAGGAGGAACGGACCGAGGAGGCAAAGGATCGCCTCGCCAACCTCCAGGAACTCCTGGCTGCCCTGGACGACTTCGAGCGGAACAGCGAGGACAAGGGTCTGTCCGCCTACCTGGAGCAGGTGGCGCTCATCTCGGACGTGGAACGGGGGGAACGGCACCACAACTCCGTGACCCTCATGACCCTCCACGCCGCCAAGGGCCTGGAGTTTCCCCTGGTGTTCATGATCGGCATGGAGGAGCGCCTCTTCCCCCATGTGCGCGCCCTGGACGACCCGGAGCAGATGGAGGAGGAACGGCGGCTCTGCTACGTGGGCATGACCCGTGCACGGGAACGGCTCTACCTGACCAATGCCAAGCGCCGCCATTTCTACGGCCAGGAGCAGTTCAACTCGCCGTCGCGGTTTCTCGGCGACATACCGGACGAATTGCTGGAGGTGGAGGAGGAGTACCAGACCGGCTTCGGCTGGGGTGATCCACCGGAGAGAGCCGTCCGGACCGAAGAGAGCGGCGGGAAACCCACGGCCTCGGGATGGGAAGAGGTCATGGCGCAGTCCCGATCGGCAGCACGGACATCCGCGGATTCGCAGATTCCTGACAACGAGGTTCGCATCGTGCCCGAAGGTGACGACATCTACATCGGCATGAGGGTACGGCATTCCAAGTTCGGCCCCGGAACCATCCGCAAGATGGAGGGGAGGGGTGACAACGAGAAGGTCATCGTCTGGTTTGACTCCGGCGGACCGAAGAAGCTGCTGCTCCGTTTCGCCGGGCTGGAGAGGATCTGAGCGGCAAGGAGCGAAGAACGAGGATCGGGGATACAGGAAAAAGGAGCGGGGTTCGAGGTGTGCGGAAAGGGGCTGGAGGCTGGGGGCTGGAGACTAAACACGTCCCGCAATGCCTCGCAGGTTGTATTTTCCCGTCGTTCATGCTAGAAAAACCGCTTGGAATAAATATAGATTTTGCCGGATGGAGCAGTGACATGAAGATTACGCGGGAACAGGTGGAGCATGTGGCGCGGTTGGCGCGGCTGGAATTGACCGAGGAGGAAAAGGACCTCTTCACCGGTCAACTGGACGGCATCCTCGCCTATGTGGACAAGCTGAACGAACTGAATACGGACGGCATCGTGCCCACGGCCCACGCCGTGCCCATGGAAAACGCCTTCCGGGAGGATGTGGTGGCGCCGTCCATCGGTATCGACAACGCCCTTGCCAATGCCCCGGACCGCTCAGAGAGCTTTTTCCGGGTACCGAAGGTTATAGAATAGGCAAAGGGCAAAGGGCAAAGGGCAAAGGGCAAAGGGCAAAGGGCATTGGGAAATAGAATCGGGATGGTTTTGATTTTCCTTTTTCCTTTTGCCATTCGCCTTGTGCCGGATTTTTTGGAGATTATTACATGGAACTGTTCGAACTGACCATACATGAACTGCATGACTTGCTGAAAAAGCGGGAAGTGTCATCCGTCGAAACGACGAAATCCTTCCTGGCGCGGATAGATGCGGTGGAGGACAAGGTGAAGTCCTTTATAACCGTCACCCCGGAAGAGGCACTGAAGAATGCGGAAGAGGCGGACAAGCGGATCGCCTCCGGCGAGATGGACCTGCTTACCGGGATTCCCATCGCCCTGAAGGACATCTTCCTCACCAAGGGGATCCTGACTACCTGCGCCTCGCGTATTCTGTCCAATTTCATTCCCCCCTACGACGCCACCGCCACCGCGAAGCTCAAGGAGCGTGGCATGGTGCTCCTGGGCAAGCTGAACCAGGACGAGTTCGCCATGGGCTCTTCAACCGAGACGAGCTGGTTCGGCAAGACCCGCAACCCCTGGAATCTCGATTGCATTCCGGGCGGCTCTTCGGGCGGCTCGGCCGCGGCCGTGGCCGCTCAGCAGGCCGTCGCTACCCTGGGGACCGACACCGGCGGCTCCATCCGCCAGCCCGCTGCCCACTGCGGCTGCGTGGGGCTCAAGCCCACCTACGGCAGGGTGTCCCGTTACGGCGTCATCGCTTTCGCCTCCTCCCTGGACCAGGTGGGCCCGCTTACCCGCGACGTTACCGATGCGGCAATCATGCTGGGAGCGGTGGCGGGCCACGACACCAAGGACTCCACCAGCGTCGATACGCCGGTGCCCGATTATCGGGAGGCCCTCACCGGCGACGTAAAGGGGCTCCGCATCGGCCTTCCCCGCGAGTATTTCATCGAGGGGCTCGATCCTGACGTGAAGAAGGCCATGGACGACGCCATCGACACCTACCGCTCGATGGGAGCCGAATTCGTCGAGATGTCCCTTCCCCACACCGACCACGCCATTGCGGTTTACTACCTGATCGCCACCGCCGAGGCCAGCTCCAACCTGGCCCGCTACGACGGGGTCCGCTTCGGCCACCGCAATCCCGATGCCCGCGGCCTTCTGGACATGTACATGGTGAGCCGGGACGAAGGCTTCGGAGCGGAGGTGAAACGGCGCATCATGCTCGGCACCTACGCCCTCTCCTCCGGCTACTACGATGCCTACTACCTGAAGGCCCAGAAGGCGCGCACCCTGATCATGCGGGACTTTATCACGGCCTTCGAATCCGTGGACGTGATCCTCACCCCGGTGGCCCCGACGCCTGCCTTCCGCATCGGCGAAAAGGCGAACGACCCGCTTCAGATGTACCTGTCGGACATCTTCACCATCCCGGTGAACCTGGCCGGCACCTGCGGCATCTCGGTCCCGGCCGGACTCAGCGGCGACGGTCTTCCCATCGGCCTGCAGCTCATCGGCAAGCCCTTCGGCGAAGAGGTCATCCTGCGGGCGGCCCACGCCTTCGAGCAGGCAACCCAGTGGCATAAGCGGAAGGCGATGATTTAACAGGATGGTCAGGATAAATTGATCTTGCATCCAGAATCGCACCAACGTAGGGGCGCTGCTTGCCGCGCCCTTCATTTGGCATTACATGAATTGGGCGCAGCAAGCAGCGCCCCTACGATTTTTCGGAGATTCCCATGAAATACCAGGCTGTCATCGGGCTGGAGGTACACGTCCAGCTCCTCACCAATACCAAGATCTTCTGCGGCTGTTCCACAAGATTCGGCGCCGAGCCCAACTCCCAGACCTGCCCGGTCTGCCTGGGACTGCCCGGCGCCCTGCCGGTGCTGAACAAGAAGGTGGTGGAGTTCGCCATCCGGGCCGGGCTGGCCACCAACTGTTCCATCGCGCCGCGCAGCATCTTCGCCCGCAAGAACTACTTCTACCCGGACCTGCCCAAGGGGTACCAGATCAGCCAGTACGAGCTCCCCATCTGCGCGGACGGCCACATGGACATCGAGGTGGACGGGGAGACGAAGCGCATCGGCATCACCCGCATCCACATGGAGGAGGACGCGGGCAAGCTGGTGCACATGGAGACCATGGAGGCGGGCGAAAAATCGTACGTGGACCTGAACCGGGCCTGCACCCCGCTGCTGGAGGTGGTCTCGGAGCCGGATCTCAGGAGCGCCGACGAGGCGGTGGCCTACCTCAAGAAGCTGCACCAGATCGTGATGTATCTCGGGATCTGCGACGGCAACATGGAGGAGGGGAGCTTCCGCTGCGACGCCAATGTGTCGCTTATGCCGGTCGGCTCCACGGAATTCGGCACCCGCGCCGAGCTGAAGAACATCAACTCCTTCCGCTTCGTGAAGCAGGCCATCGAGTACGAGATCGACCGCCAGGCCGATATCCTGGACGACGGGGGCACGGTGGTGCAGGAGACGCGCCTGTTCGACCCCGCCACCGGCACGACCCGTTCCATGCGGGGCAAGGAGGAGGCCCACGACTACCGCTACTTCCCGGACCCGGACCTGGTGCCTCTCGTGGTATCCGACGACTGGATCGCGGAGATACGCAACGGGCTGCCGGAACTGCCGGACGCCAAGCGCCGGCGCTATACCGCGGAGCTGGGGCTCCCCGACCTGGACGCCGAGGTGCTCTCCGCCTCCCGCGACATCGCGGACTACTTCGACGCCTGCGTGGCCCTCTATCCCCAAGCCAAGCCGGTCTCCAACTGGGTCATGGGAGAGGTGCTGCGCGCGCTCAAGGAGGACAACCGGGAGATTGCCGAGTGTCCGGTGACACCGGGGCTCCTGACAGAGATGCTGAAGCTGGTTGAAAGCGGCACCATCTCGGGCAAGATCGCCAAGACCGTATTCGACGAGATGTACAAGACCGGGAAAGAGCCCGCGAAGATTGTAGAAGAAAAGGGTCTCGTGCAGGTCTCCGATACCGGGGCAATTGAAAAGATCATCGGCGAGGTCCTGGCCGCCAACCAGGACAAGGTGGAGGAGTACCGGGGCGGCAAGGAGAAGCTGTTCGGCTTCTTCGTGGGACAGATCATGAAGGCGAGCAAGGGGAAAGCCAACCCGGCCCTGGTGAACGAGATGCTGCTGAAGAAGCTGCAGGGGTAAGAGCGCCCCTTGGCAGACGGAATCCGGTAACAAAACGGCTCTCAACCCGGCACCATTGTCGGAATCGAGAGCCGTTTCTTTTTCCGGATATTTTACTTTAAGTGAATTGTTGGTGATGTTTTTGATTGAAAATAAACATTTTGTTTGCTACAAAAGGAATGGTATCCGCACAAAAAGCACGGCAGGTGTCGGAAACGTGGCCATGAGCACGAAGCTTATCGACATTACAAAGCAGTTGAAAACGTTTGTATCATCCTCCTCACCCAGCATTCTCCTCAAGGAAACCAACGGCATCTCGGGCATATCCATCATTGAGGCCCATATACAGAAACGCCGGCTGGAAACGGACGGGTCCGGCATGATCCGCATGGCCGAGAGTTCCGGGAGCGACTGCAACTGCATCAACATCGTAAATGTCGCGGTTGCGGAAAGGAACCGCCGCAAGGGGCTGTTCAGCGATTTTCTGGAACTGCTGGAGAAATTCGACTATGCCCCCTGCGTGAACAATGGGTCGGACTTCCATGTGCGGGTCGACAAGGTCATGAACCCCATCCTTGACGAGTATCTTCCGAGAAGAGGGTACGCCCGGATTCGGTCCGGGAATGAAACCCATTTTTCCTACCTCAAGGTGGTGCGGCGCGGGCAGGGCGCCGGGGACGAAATCTCCCTGGAGACCGCAGCGGGACGTGAACGCGCGGTGCACCTCCCTCCCGTCCATCACGGCGACATCCAAACGGCACGATAAATTTTCCGCGTGACGTTCCGCCGGTGACGACACGGCCCTGCTACAGTTCCGGTGCGAAATTCGGCACCAGGCAGACGATGACGAGCGGTTCGTTACCGGTGTTTTCGATATGGTGTTCGGCGTCGGCGGGGACGAACAGACAGTTCCCGGGACCGATGTCGATCCATTGGTCCCCCTGCCGGATCCTGCCCTGTCCCGCATGCACGAACTGCTCATGCTCCCAGGGATGGCGGTGCGGCGGGATGACGCCGCCGGGCGCCACCTCGATGATGCGCATGCAGAAATTGTCGGCCCCGTCGGCCTTTCCGATGACTACCCGGCCCGTGACACCCCGCATGGTGGCCGACGTCAGTTCCCTGGCAGGCGCGTCGCGGTAATCGATAATCTTCATGTCCTTCTCCTTTCATGTTCCACATCTTCCCGGAATGCTCCGTGATTTCCGGTGTGCCCTTCAGAATACCGGAATACGCGCACAAGGCAACCCCTTGCGCGGCGTGCCGCGATTCCTCGGGAACGGTGAGGTTTCTTTTCCGGGAGCGTCCCCACTTCTTCCCGGCGGCTCCGTCCCCTCTCATGATTCATCAAACTCCACCAGATGTCTTCTGCAGCGCAGAGGGACAAGTTTCTGCTGCAGTTTCGGGTTGATACGCGCCTCGACGGCAAGGCGCCGGAAATAGCGCCGCCAGAGATCGGCGCACTCATGCTCCGCCTCGGAGAAGCGTGGCGGCTCGGTCAGGGTGATGTCGACCAGGAGTCGCCAGTTTTTTCGATCGTAGACAGCGGCGCGGGAGCGGCGCAGGTCGTGGATCATCCAGGGGCGGTCGCCTACCCGTTGGACAAAATGGGGCGCAATGAAACCGATGATGTCGGCCTCCGGCTCGATGGAGGCGTAGAGAAAGCCTTCCTCCACCTCGCGGAAACGGACAAAGCCCTTGTACCGGTGAGCCTCCCCCGCGACCCTGCGGGCCAGGCGGTCCACGATGTTCACCCGTTTGTCGGCAAGCATGGAACCGAGCCGCGGTCCGGTTTCAAAACCGAGACGCGCATACTCCCACAACAGCCGCTCAATTTCGATATGCTCGCTGCAAAATGCGTAGCGCAGGGTGCTGACCGCGGATGACGATACCGTTGCCGCAAACACTTTCCGAAAAGCGTCCGCGATCTCCCCATCCGTCTCAACAGTAACCGCCAACTCCCGGAACAGGCTCATTTCAGGCGATGTCTCACACAGGAATTCCGGGGATTCGACACCATCTGCCAGGCAGCGGGACAGGGCGCACAGAAATCCTTCGAAGCTGCCGTCGTAGCGGTAGCGGCGCATCACAACTCCCCCGTAACCGCGGAAATGTCGCCTGCGGCAGGAAACAGCTCCAACTGGTCATGCGACGCCGTGCGCTTCGCGGACGCCGTCAGGCGGGCCAGGAGTTCCGGTGCGTCCAGCCTGACGCCTCCCAGATAGCGTCCTCGGGCGGTGATGAAATATCGGGCCCGTTTCAGTACCACGCCCAGCCTTTTCAACTCCTCCTCACCCAGTCTGCAGGTGCGTCGCGCCCGTACGATGCGCTGTGCGGAACGCACGCCGATTCCCGGAACACGCAGCAATTCCCGGTAATCGGCCCGGTTTACTTCCACGGGAAAAAGTTCCAGGTGTCGCAGTGCCCAGTCGCACTTGGGATCAAGGCGCATGTCCAGGTTGGGGTGTGCATCGTCCAGGAGTTCATGGGAGCTGAATCCGTAAAAACGCAACAGCCAATCGGCCTGGTAGAGGCGGTGTTCGCGGAGCAGGGGCGGGGCGGGAAGCGCGGGCAGACGACTGTCGCCCGACACGGGCACAAAGGCGGAATAGTAGACCCGCTTCATGCCGAGGCGCTGATAGAGCCCCTCGGACAGGGTGATGATTTCCCGATCGTTCTCGGGCGTGGCGCCCACGATCAGCTGGGTGCTCTGCCCGGCAGGCGCGAAGCGGGGAGCCTTGCGGGATTGCCTGCGTTCCCGGCGGGCGGTTTCGATGAGACCGCTGAGCCGCCGCATAGGCTCGATGATCGACTCGCGCGGCTTGTCCGGGGCAAGCAGGTGCAGGCTCCGGCGCGACGGCAGCTCGATGTTGATGCTCACGCGGTCGGCGTAACGGCCGGCCTCTTCAATCAGCACCACATCCGCGCCCGGCACGATCTTCAGGTGGATATAGCCGTTGAAACGCTCTATTTCTCGCAGGGTGCGGGCCACCCGTATCAGCAGCTCCATGGTATGGTCGGGCGAAGTGACCACGCCGGTGCTGAGAAAAAGGCCCTCGATGTAGTTGCGGCGGTAGAAAGCCATGGTGAGATGTACTATCTCATCGGGTGTCAGGGCGGTGCGGGGAACGGGGTTGCTGCTGCGGTTGACGCAATAGGCGCAGTCATAGATGCACGCGTTGCTCAGCAGGATCTTGAGCAGTGAGATGCAGCGGCCGTCCGCTGTCCAGGTATGGCAGATACCGCCGGAGCTGGTTCCGCCTACGCCGCCCGGCGCTCCTTTGCGGTTGCTGCCGCTGGACGAGCAGGAGACATCGTATTTGGCGCTGTCCGCCAGCATCGCCAGGCGCTGTTCCAGGGAGAGGGTCGTCATGGAGCGAGTATACCATGATTGTATGACGGAATATGTCGCGGTTGTCCGGATGCCTTTGATGGCTTTCCTTATTTCTTTTCATCGCCCTTTTCAAAATACCGTCCGAAAGGTGACCGGCAAATTGAAAAGCGGTCATCCTTATGGTACGATACAAGCACTTTTTTACATCCCCGTTTCACGAAAAACACCAATAGACCATCGGAGCACACCGTGTCCTTTCGAACCATAGAATGGCGTGACAACAAGGTTGTCATGATTGACCAGACCCGCCTTCCCGGCGAAGAGGTCTACAACGAATACGGCGATTTCAAGAGCGTGGCCGAGGCGATCCGCGGCATGGTGATCCGCGGGGCGCCCGCCATCGGGGTCGCTGCAGCCATGGGCATCGCCCTGGGGGCCCGGGATATCATCGCCGACACCCATGAATCATTTTTCCGGCAATTGTCCAACATCTGCGACATGATGGCCGGCACCCGCCCCACGGCGGTGAATCTCTTCTGGGGCATCGAACGGATGAAACGGGTGGCCGAGGCCAACCGCGACCGGGACCTGAACGCCATCCGGGAGATTCTGCGATGCGAGGCCGTGGCTATCGAGGAGGAGGACCTTCGGATCTGCCGCGCCATCGGCGCCAACGGGGCGTCCCTTGTCCGGGAAGGGAGCACGATCCTGACCCACTGCAACGCCGGCGGCCTGGCAACGGCCGGATACGGCACGGCACTCGGGGTGATCAGGGCCGCGCAGGAGCAGGGAAAGAACATCAAGGTGTTCGCCGACGAGACCCGTCCCTGGCTCCAGGGCGCCCGCCTCACCGCCTGGGAGCTGATGAAGGACGGCATCCCCGTAACCCTCATTTCCGACTCCATGGCCGGCTATTTCATGCGCAAGGGGGAGATCGACTGCTGCGTGGTGGGCGCCGACCGCATCGCGGCCAACGGAGACACCGCCAACAAGATCGGCACCTACACGGTGGCGGTCCTGGCGCGGGAGAACAAGATCCCCTTCTATGTGGCCGCGCCCCTTTCCACCTTCGACCTTTCCCTGGACAGCGGGGATCAGATACCCATCGAGGAGCGGCATTCCCGCGAGGTGACCCATCTCTCCGGGCTTCCCATCGCGCCGGACGGGGTGAAGGTCCGCAACCCGGCATTCGACGTGACGCCGGCCCGCTACATCACCGCCATCGTTACCGAGAAGGGAGTTCTGACGGGCGATTACCGCCGTCGCATCAGAGATATGGTGGGAAAATGACCAACCGTTCCGCTTTTGCCGCGGAAGTGAGGGGTTGCCTGGAACGGTGTGATGTGGAGGAAGCCGACCGCTGTCTTGAATCCTTCCTGGCATCGGGCGGATACCTGACCCCTTCCCGTTCCGTCGACAACCTCCGGCTCCTTGCCGAATTCTGCTCTCCCGCACTTCTGGGGGAAATCGCATCGGACGCCAGCTTCGCCCCTTCCCCGGACCAGGCCCTCAACGGGCTGGAACGGGTATCGACCGCGGTTCCCCGCGATGATCTCCTCGCCGTGTGCGGCGACACCGGAAGTCTCTCCGACCTCCTCACCATCTGCGGTTCCTCCCCCTTTCTCGTCTCCATCCTCCGCCGCTATCCCGAGTATTTCCACAATCTGTTCCTGGAGAACGGAATCGCCGAGGCGCGAAGCCTGCCGGAAACCCTTGAGATCCTGCGGGGCATGGTGGACGGGGAAACCGACTTCAAGGCCCTGCTTCCAATCCTGCGACGGTTCAAGTACCGGGAGATCCTCCGAATAGCGGCCCGGGACCTGAACGGCCTCGCTTCCCTGGAAGAGGTCACCGAAGAGCTTTCCGACCTTGCAGCCGCGTGCCTCCAGGTCGCCTACGAGGTCTGCCGGCGCATGCTGGTGCGAGAACACGGCGCCCCCCTCATGCGGACCCCCGAAGGAGAAGAGGAGGCGGACCTGGTGGTGCTCGGGATGGGGAAGCTCGGGGGCCGGGAGCTGAACTTTTCCTCGGACATCGATCTCATCTACTTCTACTCCTCCGATGACGGAGAAACGGCCGGAGCGCCTGCCCCCGACGGTTCCCTAACGGGCCGACAATCCCTCCACGCCTTTTTCATCAAGCTGGCGGAGATGATAACCAAGGCCATTTCCCAGGTCACCGAGGACGGCTTCGTTTTCCGCACCGATCTGGGTCTGCGGCCGGAGGGAAAGAGCGGCGACCTGGCACTGTCGCTCCGTTCCGCCGAGGTCTACTACGAGTCGTGGGGCCAGCCGTGGGAGCGGTCCGCCATGCTGAAAGCCCGGCCGGTTGCCGGGAGCCCGGAACTGGGCGAGCGCTTCCTGCGCATGATCGAGCCGTTCGTCTACCGCAAGTACCTGGACTACACCCTCATTGAAGACATGATGGCCATGAAGAAGAAGATTGACCTGTCCCTTGCCAGAGATCGGGGAGGGGAGGACAACATCAAGTTGGGCCGGGGCGGAATCCGGGAGATCGAGTTTTTCATCCAGGCGACGCAACTGGTTTTCGCCGGGAAAAACCCGGCCCTGCGCGCTCGCAACTCATTCCAGGCTCTCCGCATCCTGCGGGACGCGAATATCATCACCCCTGACGACTGCGAGGCACTGAGCGACGCCTACCGTTTCCTGCGCACCGTCGAGCATCGCATCCAGGTGGTGCAGGAGCGCCAGACCCACAGCCTCCCGGCCGGAGACGAAGAGATGCGCTATCTGGCCCGGCGCTGCGGTTACGTGGACGAGGACGGGCCGAGGTTGTTCCGCGAAACCCTGGAATCGCACCGGGCAAAGGTTTCCTCCATGTACGGGGACCTTTTCTTTTCCCGCCAGAAGCGGAAGGAAGAGGTTGCGCCCGAGACCTATGTAATCTTCGATCCCAACGCGGACTCGGACCTGGTCAAGGATCTGCTGGCAGAGAGGCGTTTCGAGGACGCGGACACGGCCTACGACAACCTGATCCTTCTTCGGGACGGCACTCCCCGCAGCCACCTCCAACCAAAAGGGAGGCGGTTGCGGGAAGAAATCACCCCGCTGCTGTTCCAGGAGGTGATCGCGTCCCCGGATCCGGACATGGCCCTCTCCAACCTGGAAAAGTTCTTCCGGGCCGTCGGGCCACGCACCAGCTTCTATGCCCTGCTGGCGGAAAACCGGGAGATCCTGAAGCTCCTGGTTTCCCTGTTCGGCATGTCCGAGTTCCTGTCCAAGATCTTCATCAACAGCCCGGAGATCCTGGATACCATGGTGTCCCGCTCCTTTTCCCCCATAAAGGGGCTTCAGGATGCGGAGACCGAGCTTGCGTCGCTCCTGGAGCAGGCAGACGACTTCGAGGATCGTCTCGATATCCTGCGCAGGTATCGCCACGAGGAATTCCTCCGCATCGGAATGCACGACATCTATGGACGGCTGGAACAGGCAGAGATCGCCGGGCAGCTCACCACTCTCGCGGAGGTCTGTCTGGCGGAGGCTCGGAAAATCGCGGAACAGGAGCTGTCGCGGTTCGGGACCCCGCTGTGCGTTGATGAAAACGGTGAGGAGCGGCCGGCCCGCTTCGCGGTCATCGCCATGGGAAAGATGGGGGGCAGGGAACTCAACTACCACTCGGACCTGGACATCATCTACGTCTATGATTACCAGGGGATGACCAACGGAGAGCGGCGAATCTCGAACCGCGAGTATTTCGCCAAGCTGGGGCAGAAAATTATCTCGATTCTCTCCACACCCACGCGGGAAGGGCACGTCTACACCATCGACACGCGGCTCCGCCCGTCTGGGAACGCCGGGCCGCTGGTCACCTCGCTGGAGTCGTTCCGGACCTACCACCGGGAGGAGGCCCACGTCTGGGAGAGGCAGGCGCTCACCAAGGCGCGGGTCGTTCTGGGCGAGGGGAGGCTGCGGGAGGAGATAGAGGAGGTCATACGCGACACCGTGTACGGCTCCGGGGCGGATGACGAGGTCCGGCGGGAGATACACCGCCTCAGGATGCGCATGGAGCACGAACTGGCGAGGGAGAGCCTGGGGAGCTACAACATCAAGACCGGCCGCGGCGGCATGGTGGACGTGGAGTTCATCGTCCAGTATCTCCAGCTGCGGCACGGCAGGGACTTTCCCCAGGCCAGGAGTGTCGGAACGCTGGAGGCCCTCCAGGCTCTGCACGCCTGCTCGCTCGTGTCCGACGGCGATTTCCAGGCGCTCTTCGACGGCTACACCTTCCTGCGTACCCTGGAGAACCGGCTGCGGATTATCCACGACTATTCCATGAACCAGTTGGGTGGCCCGAAGGGATACCTGAACAAGCTGGCCCGTCGCCTGGGGTACGACGAGAGGCTCCGCCATCCCGGCGATGCGCTCCTGGCCGATTACGAGCGGATCACCGGCTCGGTGCGCCGGGTCTACGACAGGATACTGGGGGAGGGGGAGATGTCGCCCGCCGCCTGACGGCTTTACGCTGCGTCCGGTCCTTCTTTCGGGCCTTCCGCAACCGCCAGGCCGTTGCGGCCGCCCTGTTTGACACGGTAGAGGGCCGAGTCCGCGCGCTTCATCAGGGCCTCCTCGGATTCGCCGGGAAGGGCCTGTGCGACGCCGATGGAAAGGCTCGTCCTGACCTCTTCGCCGTCCAGCAGGAACCTGCTCTCACGAATCTGCCGGCACAGCTTTTCCGCAACCCTGGCGGCCGATACGGCCGTGGACTTCAGCAGGATAGCGGCAAACTCGTCGCCGCCGAAACGGGCGACGAAATCGGTCTGCCGCACGGTTGACCTGATCTTGTACGCCACCCCCTTCAGTACCCGGTCACCTCCCTGGTGACCGTGAGTGTCGTTGATAGTCTTGAAATTATCCACATCAATCATCAGCAGGGAAAAGGTTTCTTCGTAGCGGTCCAGGAGCCGGATCATCTCCGTCAGTTTTTCGTCGAAACCGGCCCGATTGGCAAGCTGTGTCATGCCGTCAATGCGAACCGCGGTCTTGAGGCTTTCGATTTGTTGCCGTTGCGTGGCGAGGATTTCGCGGGAATGGGCCAGTTCCCGCTTGAGGGTGCTGTTGCTGGAGATTACCCGGTCGATCTCATTGAGCAGCAGGGAGTGGACCTCCAGCAGGTCGTCCGGCAGCCGCATCCGGTCGATGGTGTTCCTGGCATCCCCAAGGGCCTGGGAGGAATCGCTGGCCGCCTGGTCGGTCCGCTGGATGACGGTCGCCAGGCTGAGCAGGATGCCCCGGATGGTCTGCGCGGTGTCGCTTATCTGCTGCTCGCGCGGGTCGACACGGGGAGGCGCCTCCGCGGGGGCTTCCTTCGGGACCTCCTTTGACGGTCGGATGCGCCGGATGAGTTTCCCCACGAGTGAAAACGGGTATCCGACAAACCGGCCGAGCCCGTCGAGGAAAGAATCGATCCCCTGCGATTCAATCATCCGGGCAAGGGGGTGGAGGATAATGCCGAGGGCGAGCCCGGCGCCGAAAATGAGCATATAGTGCCATACGTTCATGGTGCTTCTCCAGTCTTTGAAATCGATTCGTCCGCGGATTTTCCAGCCTCGGCTTTTCTTGTAGCCCAGAACAGACGGGATCGCAAGATTCCTTTTGCGCCAAAGGCAGAGTATTGTTGCATTTTAGAGTGATATCCCTATACTGTGACCCATGCGCGCGATACGGTTCACCCCGTTTTTTGTCTCTCTTCTGATCGCCGCCTGCGGTACGACGGGCCACAGGGTCACGGTGGAACCCGGGCCAGCCGGACTTCGTCCATGGCAGCGTCCCTATTCCGTGGACGGCGAGCGGTACGTGCCCCTCCTGCACGCCGACGGGTATCGGGAGGAGGGATTCGCATCCTGGTACGGAGCTGAAGAGCACGGCGGCCCCACGAGCAACGGCGAGACCTTCGACATGTACCGTCCCACGGCCGCCCACAAGACGCTCCCCCTGGGCTGCTTCATCAAGGTGACGAACAAGCTGAACGGAAAATCCACCGTGGTGCGTGTCAACGACCGAGGGCCGTTTGTAGCGGGACGCATCGTGGACCTCTCCTACCGGGGGGCACAGGATCTGGACATGGTGGGCAGAGGGGTGACACCGGTCTCCCTTGAAGTGGTGAACAGCGCACCCCGGGCTTCATCACCACCGGCGCAACAGGTGAGCACATCGGTCTATACGCTCCAGGTGGCGGCATTTTCGGACAGGGAAAAGGCGCGGATCGTTTCAGAGAAGATGGAAAAGGAATTGGCCTACGCAACCGTCCGCCGCGTCGATACCGACCGGGGCAGTGTCTATCGGGTCCACGCGGGAAGATTCCGTTCGCGCGCCGATGCCGAAGCGGCACGATCCACCCTGGCCCGGAACGGGTACCCCGACACCTTCATCGTGGCGGAGTGATCTGCTCACTCCCGGACCAACCGTCTCTCCATGCAAAAAACATCAGCCTTGATAGGAGAAAGGTCTCCCTTCTATTTCTTCCAGTGACGGGCAAAAAAAGAGCGCGGCTCCGGAGGGAGGAGACCGCGCAAAAGGAAGGTGTGTCTTTGTTACGTGCGACGTTTTTTGTATGGGAGAGACTGTCGGGCTGAATCAATCTCTTTTACAGATTATATCGTCAGAACGTGCTTCAACTTTAACATGTTTCCGCTGCATTCCCTTGACGCAGATCACAAAAACGGGAAATAGTATCCCGCATGTTTTTTTCTTTCTTTGTCAACGCAGCCCCTGTACCATTCGTTAGTGATGTCAACATGGCGCCGTAAGCCTATAACGTACCCCTGAATTCGTGGCGTCTGAACGACGAGACGAGCAGAACGCCGGGGTTTGAACGTCGCCGGCTCTGTTTCATGCCGGTCACGCCGGATGAACTTCGTCGGGCTGGTTCGACCCACGGGAGCGCAAGAAACCGAGGTGTTCCGCACAGGCGAAGGCGAAAAGGCGTCACGAATCAGGTTGCCGTTTCATTCCGTCACAACTGAACAGAAGATAGCCGACACTACTAAACCGCTCGCGAGAGCGGGGCGGAAAGCCCACAGGGTCTCCAGCAGACAGCCGGGTTGCCGAAATATCTTACGATATTCAGCACCCGGCTTTTCTGTTGCCGCGGGATGCTGAGATTCCACCACGGAAGGAGATCATGTATGAAAAGGATTCTGTTCTGCCTGGCGCTTGCCGCCGCCCTCACCGCACCCCGCGCCTTTGCCTCCAACGTCGATTTCAACATCGGAATCAATGTGGGCACCAGGCCGCCGGCCGTCGTGCCCGTTGCACCTCCCCCTCCCGTCTACTACGAGCCGCCCGTCGTTATCGAGGAGCCTCCCCTCTTCATCGAACCGCCCGAACTCGGTTTCCACGTGGCGGTCGGAATTCCCTACGACGTCTTTTTCATCGGCGGCAGCTATTATCTCTACAAGGGGAACGCCTGGTACCGGGCGCCCCACTACCGGGGCCCTTGGGCCGTGACCCGCTACAACGCCCTCCCCTGGAAACTGCGCAGGCATTCCCATGAAAGGGTCCGGTACTACCGGGACGCCGGGTACCGGCACTACAGGGTTGGCAACGATTCGTACTGGAGAAGCCATCATTTCAGGCCGAAGCATGAATGGAAAGAGGCGCGCAAAGTTGAACGGGCACAGATGAAGCGCGATTGGAAGGATGAGCGCAGGTGGGAAAAAGATCATGGGAACCGGGAATGGAACGGGTCTCCTGGTGGTCATGGCGACTCACGTCACGGAGGTCATGAACATGGCGGCCACCCTGGTGACAGGTAGTCTCCATGCGGAAGATATCGCCGCAGTCCCTGTATTCCGCCAGGGGCCGCGGCGTCCAGCCCATATTCGGCAGGTGAAGTCATCCTTCGTTCACTTCGGACGACTCCACCTGCCGTTTTCAGGTTCCGCCATCTCTCGAGGGAAAATCCTCTTGCCGGAGTACCCTCAGCGCCTCCTCCAGAGGCTCACCGGCTCCATCCAGCCAATGGATCCCGACTCCCTGCCGCTCCATGCGCCGGAACCAGGTCTCCTGACGCTTGGCAAAGTCGTGAATGGCGCTGTTCAGCTTCTGGAAAAGGTCATTCCTGGTTAACTCCCCCTGCAGATGTCGGGCAACGAACCGGTATTCCAACCCATAGAAGTCCAGGGTCTCATACGACACCCCTTCCCGGTGAAGGCGCTCCACCTCATCGATAAGCCCGGCGTCAAGCCTGGCCCTGAGACGGGCGGTAATACGCCGGCGAAGCATGCTCCGCTCCCACCTGACGCCGAACACCACGGGGTGAAACCCGGGAAGCGGCTCCGGTTCGTGGTTCCGCTCGTATTCCGCGATCTCGATGGCCCTTGCCAGGCGCTCCCGGTCAAGCAGGTCGGTGGTATTGTGGAGGCGCGGATTGAGCGCCAGAAGGCGCGAGGCCAGTTCCTCGGGGGACTGGCCGGCGAGTTCGGCGCGCAGCCCCGGATCCTCCGGCGCCTCAACCATCCGGTATCCCCGCAGAACCGCGTCCAGGTAGAGTCCCGTCCCTCCCACGATGACCGGAACGCGACCACGTCCGCGGATCTCATCCATGGCCGCGAAACAAAGCCGCTGGAACCGGAAGACGTTGAACTCCTCTCCGGGATTCAGGATGTCTATCAGGTGATACGGGGTCTCCCCGTACTCGTCAAGGTCCTTTCCCGTGCCGATGTCCATCCCCCGGTAGACCTGACGGGAGTCAGCGGAGATGATTTCCCCGCCCACCTCCCGTGCAACGCCCATCCCGAGCCGGGTCTTGCCCGATGCGGTAGGGCCGAGGATTACGATGGTGTCATAGTTCATGTGTCTTCCTCACGTTCCAAACAGAATGGTTCCTTTTGCCTTCTGCCCTATGCCTTTTGCCGGTTCTCTTTTGTCTTCCAACTTTCCGCGGCTTGGGGTAGTATTTGCTCCCGATGAATTTTGCTTCATCCGGAGGACGGGGGAAATGCGGAAGGGGAAACCGGCGAAGAAATACTCCCAGGCGGGACGGGTCCACGATATCATCCGCCTCATCGAGTCGCGCCACGGGATGACCATCGATGAACTCGCCGAGGAGACCGGCGTCAACCGACGCACGGTTCACCGCGACCTTATTGCCATCCACGAGGCGGGGTATCCCCTGGTGAGCCACCGGGAGAACGGCCGCAAGCGCTACCGTTTCCTGACCCGGTTCAAGGACGTTCCCCCCATCAATTTCACCCTCCAGGAGCTGATGACCCTTTCATTCCTCCGCTCGCAACTGGACTTTCTCGAAGGAACCCCCTTCCACGACGACATGGAGGAGATCTTCCGCAAGGTGAACTCGGTCCTCCCCCCCCGCTACGCGGCCCACATGGAGCGCATCGCCGGCGTCACTCTTCCCCTCCTGCAGGGGAGGCGGAAATACGGCGGGGTCTTCGAGCCGCTCCGGGAGCTGCGGGACGCCCTGGTTTTCCAGTTCCGGGTTTCCATCGAATACAGGGGAACGGGCAAGGACCAGTCGACCCGTTACCTGGTGGACCCCTATACCCTCATCTTCCACAAGGGAGGGCTGTATCTCCTGGGGTACGCCCACAACCGCGAGGCTCTTCGCACCTTTGCCGTGGAGAGGATCAGCCGGGTCACGAAGGAAAAGGAACGGTTCGAGATGCCCGACGACTTCCGGCCGGAGGAGAAACTGCGAAAGGCCTTCGGAATCGTGGAAGAGGAGGCGGTTCCGGTCCGGGTGCGGTTTTCTCCTGTCGTGGCCCACGCGGTAAGGGATCGAGTCTGGCATCCCACCCAGCGCGTGGAGGAGGAGAAGGACGGCAGCGTGGTCATCTCCTTCGAGGCGGGAGGGATCATGGAAATCCTCTCCTGGATCCTCTCCTACGGAGAACACGCCGAGATCCTGGCCCCGCCGAAGTATCGCGCCGAGGTAAAAAGGATCGCGGCGGACATGGTGCGCATGTACCGGAAACGAAGCCGCACCGCGGGGCAGGCGGTGACGTGCCCCGCGGACTGACCTGTCAATGGTGTCGACTATTCATCCTACGTAACCGATTCCTTATGGAGGCTCTTCATGGCAAAGATTTCTTCCGCATCCACCCTCGACTCCATCGCCCTTCTGCTGATCCGGCTCCCACTGGGACTGATATTTGCGGCCCACGGCTCCCAGAAACTCCTGGGGCTGTTCGGGGGGCACGGCCTTACCGCCACCCTGAAGAATTTCGAGACCCAGCTGGGGATCCCGCCCATCCTGACACTGCTGGCAATCATCGCCGAGTTCGGCGGCGGCCTGGGAGTCCTCTGCGGCTTTCTCACCAGGCTTTCCGCCTCCGGCATCGCGATTACCATGGCCGTGGCCATGTACAAGGTCACCTGGGTGAACGGCTTCTTCCTGAACAGTACCTGCGCGGCCGGCCGGGGGCACGGCATAGAGTTCAATCTGGCGCTGCTCGGAATGGCGCTGGCCCTGGTGGCGACGGGCGGGGGGCAGTGGGCCATCGACCGCCTTATCTGGAAGAGGTAGCCGCGCGGGGGAGGAACGCCGGCAGGAACACCAGGGTAAAGAGCGCCGTGGCGCCGATGCCGAAGTTGGTTGCCCAGCCGATGGACGACATGGCCCCGTAGTCGGTGAAGGCGAGGGAGCCGAAGCCGGCTATGGTGGTGAGGGCCGAAAGGAGCACGGCCCGGCCCGCCTGGACGAAATTCCTCCGTTGATCATCGTCCTCCCCGCGGCCGACCCGGTGCGCGATGTGGAGGCCGTAGTCGCTTCCCATGCCGAGGATGGTGACCAGCACCATGGCGTTCATGAAGTTGAGCCCCATACCGGTCAGGGCCATCATGCCGGTCATGGCGACCACACCGGCAAGCACCGGAAAGAGGGAGGCGAAGACTCCGGACAGGGTTTCGAAGTGGGAGACGAGGAGGAAGAGCACGAGGGCCCCGCCCAGCAGGAATCCCCACAGGAAGCTCTCCCGCACCGACCCGGCCAGCTGCCTGCTCACCAGGTCCACGCTCGTTGCCCGCGCCGCCCGGTCGAGTGCCGTCAGGTCACGGAGAAAGGCCTCCTGCCCGAACTCCTTTCCCGCGTACTGCAGATAGGTGAGGAGGTGATACCCGTCTCCGTTCCGGATCAGGTGCCTCTCCACCACCCCCCGCAGGGGCGAGGCCGCGAGACGGTCGATTGCTTCCCGCACCGACGCGGGTTCCGCATCCTTGAGCCGGGCCAGCCCATCCAGAAAAGGTTCAAAGGGCTCGCGCGCGAAGCCGTTGCGCTCCAGGGCCGCTGCCGCCTTCGCCTTCATGCCATCCGAACCGCCGCCCTTTGTCAGGGCATCCAATACCCCGCGTTGCGCCGCTTGCCCGTTCAGCACCCGCTCCAGCGAGGACCAGGAAACAATCTGTCCCTCTCGCCGGTATCGCTCCGCAAGTTCGCCTATCCTGCTCCCCCGTGCCAGGACTTCTTCCAGGTCTTTCCCGTCAACAGCCACCAGCATTTGCTTCGGACTGAGGCTCAGGTGCTTCTCCATCTTCTCTTGCGTCAGGAACGCCTCCGAGCTTTTCGGCTGGAGGTTCTTCAGTTCTCCCTCGAAACTCAGGAAAAAGGAGGCAATCAGAAAGGCGACCGTAAGGATCAGGGAAAGGGAGGACACCGACCGGCGCCATCGGCGGCTGACGGCCCAGAGCCGGCCGAGTCCGAAGCCGGGAAGCGGTCCGTAGACGGTACCGGGGAATCGACGTTCGACGAACACCAGCAGGGGAGGAAGGAACAGGAAGGTGGCGTAGAGGGAAAAGAGAACGCCGAGCCCCACCAGGAGGCCCAGTTCGGACAGAGCCCGCACGTCGGAGATCATCAGGGCCAGAAACGGCAGCGCCGTGGTCACTGCGGCGGTAAAGACGCCGTGACCGGTATCCACCACCGCCAGACGGATGGCTTCCCGAGAATCGCACCCCGCGGATTTTTCAGAGCGGAATCGGTCATAGAGGTGGATGGAGTAGTCGGTGCCGAGGCCGATGATAAGGGCGGTAAAGGCAAAGGAGATGATGTGGATGGAGGGGAGGAACAACCCGGCGGTTCCCAGCGCCAGGATCACGCCGTAGGAGAGTATCAGGGGGATCAGAAAGGTCGGCAAGAAGCGGCGATAGGTGAAGAAGAAAAGCCCGAGCACCACGAACAGCGACGACACGATGCAGGCCACGATGTTCTTCTTCATCACCGATTCGTCGATGACCGCTGAGAGATGGGCGCCGGCGCAGGAGATGTGCACCCCGGCGCCCGTGCGGGCCTGGTTGATGCCGGCCACCAGCTTCCGCGCGAATGCCATGTCGTTCACCGGCCGCGCCGGTTCCGCGATCATGATCAGGAGCCTGCCGTCCCGGGAAAGGAAATAGGGGGATTCGGGGTCGAGATTGAGGGCCTGGCTCGCCGCTTTCAGGCGGGGCAGCACCAGGTCGCGCAGGGCGAGCGGGTCGGCCGCAATCAGGTCCCGCATCCCCATCCCCACCTGGCTTGCCAGTTCGGTTCGCGTCCGGGCGAGGGCGGTATCCATGGCCCGCGGTTCGAATCGCTCCCGGAACGCAGCGGCGTTGGACGGGTCGAGGAAGAGCTGGGGATGGGTGACGGCATAGCCGATAAAGCGGGCGAATGACTCGGCTTCCGTGGAGTCGAAGACCCGATAGGTGATCTTCGTGAATCCTGGAGCGCCATCCACCCGCACCGCCCGCAGGCGTTCGGCGAATGCTTCCGCCTCCGAAGCCAGCTTCCCGCGATCCCCTTCCAGGAGAAAATAGGCTTCCTTTGCCCCTCCGGTCCACTCCAGTGAGTCGAGAAACAGCCGCAGCGGCCCCTTCTGGGAGGGAAACAGCTTGAAGATGTCCGACTCGAAGCGGGTCGAGTACATGGAGAGGGAAGCCGGGATCAGGAGAAAGACCGCAAAGAGAAATACCAGGCCGGGCCGGGCCGTGGTGATGTGGAAGATCCATTCCAGGTGCCGCCGGATCCCCCGCTGGACAAGGGCGGTCACGCCGCCGAAGAATCGATTGCCCATGACCGGCTACAGCCCCCGGAATTCCGCGAGCGGGCGCACCTCGACACCTTCCAGGACCGGGACCAGGGCGGATTCTTCGACAGGCTGGTTGACTTCCGGCTCGTCGAAAACGATCTTCACCGCGTCGCCCTGCCGGTTGGCCATCTCGATGGTGTCGGGAAAGGCGACGCCGTTCCTGTCGTGGTACCCCGCGTACGCCACCCTGTCCCCGTCCTCGTTCGACTTGCAGACCAGGAGGCCCCGATCGTCGTACGAGAGAAGCTCCTTCCTGCCGTCCGCGGCCAGGTACTCGCGGGCGCCGGCCCCCATCCCCTCCTCGGCCCGCGGCGTATCAACCACCCAGCGCATCATCCCCCATCCCTTGAGGGCGTTCCGGTCCGGGAGATCGGAGACGCGGCCCTGGTACGCGGTCTGTTTCGAGGGTATGAGGCAGGTGATGAGGTCACCGGAGACGAAGACGTCCATCATGGTGAACCCGAATGGGGATAGCACGGCGAGGTGGAACCGGTCGGGGCTTTTGAAGATCAGGTAGCCGCGGCCGCCGATGCTTCCGGCGGCGGACTTGACGGAAAGGGAGACCTCGGACTGGAGGGTATCCACCGCCTTGCCCGGCCCGGCGCTCGGGACCGGCCTGGGCGCCGCGGCACAGGCGGAAAGGGAAAAAATGAGAAATGTCGAGGCAATGAAGCGGGCGGCACGTGACGGTATCATCAAAGAAGGCATGACGGCTCCTTGTCAACGGTTCGGTAGGCTCCCCGTGCGGGGCAGGCCATCATAGCACACTTCTCCGCCGGTACGCCAATAATACGGCGGCGAGATGACTACAGCAGCTCACTCTGTTTTGGATCCCAATTCACGTTCGGCCATGGAGTCCGCGTCTCGTAGTAAGGGATGGAGCATTACTCCAGTTTCTTCCGCTCTTTACCGGTCAATGCCTTGTAGTTCTCGCTCGTCACCACCGGCTTGCCTGATCGCTTCTCAATGTCCCGGCGCGTTCTGCCCGCGACAGAACCCCCTTCCCGGGCATCCTTTTTCAACGGCTCGATTCCCCGGGAATCACGATCACGATGGAGCTTGGCGGTCGTGGCTTCTCCCAGCATAGTCAGAATCAGCTCGATGTCGGTCATGTGATCGCGCAGGTTTTCCTGCTCCAACCCCTTCACCAGCCTGTACTCTTCGACTTTCAGATCAAATGTCCCCTGCATGATCTCGTTGGTGAGTATTGCGTATTCGATGCTCGTTTTTGCCCCGCGGTTTTTCCATTCCCCGGTCAAATCCTGCCTGACGGCAATACCCCGCAGGTGCTTGTCGATCCAATCCTTCGGATACCCTTTTTTTTCGTAGAGCCCCTTCATCCGCTCCATGGCCAGTTCAGGGTTGCCGGTCTCCTCCAGCCGCTCAAAGCCGACCCGCGCCAGCCAGCGCTTGAACGGCTCCGCCTTGGGTGAAGGGATGGATTGGATAAGCCGGAGCAGTTGTTCAGTGTCGGCGACGTCCGTCAACCGCATCTTGCCGTCCGAGGCCTTCATTTTCAAAGCGTTACAATTTGTAACGGTTTCATTCCCTTCCGCAAGCAGCCGTTTTTTCAGCACTCGCCAGTATACCCGGGGGTTCTGACTGTCGGTCAACGCGCCGACTACATCCACCACGGAGAATAACCACTTTTGGTCCTCATTACTCCATGCCGCCCTGATTTGCTTTGATTGAAACAGCTTGATCGTGCTCAAAGATGTCTCGTTCATCGGCTATCTCCCATTGTCATATCGCTACGGCAAATGCCCCTGACATCACATGCGCCGCATTGTTCACATGTACCGGTTCGGCTGAGCAGCTTCATCTATCGGGGCTTCTCGAATAATCGTAAGAATCTTTTGGTAAAGCATTGAATCTACAAATTGCTTAAGGGGTCTGCCTCCAGAACCGCTGAAAAGGAACCGAATTTCTTTATGAGACGATGGGCAATCGGATTCGTATCGCCCCGAGGAATCACGTGAAAAAGGAGCAGTTCCAGAATCTGATGGTCCTCGAAGGTATCGAGCCCTTCTTCCTGAAAGTGCTTGCGCAAGCGCTCCCGGTGCCCGGTATGAAGATTCTCTCCACCCATGAAAAACTTTCCGGATTATGCAAAATATCAAGTAATGAGCGAGCTTTAAAATACGCCGGTCCGCCGTGGCAAGTCAAGGGGAGAACCTTGCTCCGCTTCAATTGAGGGTGCAGTGGCTTACAAGCAAGTGAAAGGTACTGGGAGGAAAGGATTTCGATGGAAAGTTGCGGTGTGGTTAAGAAAAAAGGAAAGGACGTTCTACATTTACAAGGCAGTTTGTTTGCCCCTTTCCCCGAAGCTGATAAGCATGCAACCAGCCGCGAGGAAAGGGGCATAAGAGGTTTTCTTACCCAGCATCCCGGCCTTCGAACACTTCATTGATGATGGCCACCAGGTTGGGCATGTCGGGTTTTGTCAGAATCCCGTCCGCGCCCAGGCTTTTCCACTTGCGGATGTTATCCTCGCTGGCAAGGGAGCTGAAAATGAAGAGGGGAATATCCCGCAGCCGCGCATCCGCGCGCACCAGGGAGGTCAGGTGCAGCCCGTCCATGCGGGGCATCTCGATATCCGTTATGATCACGTCGAAGTCGAAGGCATCCGCCGCCAGTTTGTCGGAAATAATGCTCCATGCCTCTTCACCGTTGATGGCCTCCTCGGCGCGGTAGCCGGCTGCCCGGAGGTTGGAGGCGATGGCGTTCCGGATAAAGGCCGAATCGTCCACCACCAGCACTTTGCGCGGCACACCCTCCGACTCCCCGGAAAAGGATTCCTCGACCGGCGTGAGGGCGTTGCACTGGCAGAGTTCGGCGATTATCCGTTCGAAGTCGAGGATGAGAATGATCCGCCCCTCCATCTTGACCATGCCGGTGACATAGGCGCCTTCGCTGAGTTTGGACGGCGCGACCACCTGTTCCCAGGAGAGGCGGAAGATGCGGGAGACGCTGTTGACCAGAATACCGACCGTTACCCGGTTGAATTCCAGGACCAGGATCTTGTCCGGCGCCGCGGACGGCTGCCACCCCAGGACCCGTGCCAGGTCGATGACGGGAATGATCCTGTCCCGCAGCGACATCATGCCCGCCACCATCTCCGGTGCGGAAAGGACAGGCGTGAGCTTCGGAGTGCGGATGATCTCACGTACCTTTGCGACGTTGACACCGTAGTAGCAGGTCCTGTCCCCGTCATTGACGCAGAACTCCACAATTTCCAGCTCGTTGGTGCCGCTTTCCAGCAAAATATTCGTATTTCCGGCCATTCCCAGCTCCTCCAGATAGTGAATCTCTTCCCCGCTGCCGGACCGCGACGCTCGCCAGAGCAGGGACGAGGGCGGATCCGTAGGGATATGAGTACATATCGTCAGGAACGGAAAATACATGAGGAAAAATGATGGTGTGGAATCGCGTTTTTCGGCGGGTAATCCGGGAAATCCCCGGAAGACCCGCCGGGAGGGGATGGGGAAGGAAGTGAGGCGGAAAAGAGGGTCGCGTCCGGGAGGACACCCGCGGCGCGACCCTCCGGGTTCGCTACTCCACCGGTTTTTCCTTGTGAACGACATTCCAGTAGAAGGCCTGGGACACCGGACGCTTCGATGAAATCGTGACGGTCCGGGTCATGGGCGTTCCGTTATTCACCGCGGTGATCCGGTAGGCGCCGGGGGCAAGCTTCGCGAAAAATCGGGGCCCGCCGGAAACGGCTTCAAGAACGGTTTTCCCCTTCGCGTCCTGAATGGTAACCCTCACGTCGGCGACAAACTCTCCGCCCCGGGCCGCGAACAGGAGCCGCAGGTTGTAGTCTCCCTCGACTTTCTTCAGGGCCTCGCGTTCATCAGCTCCCACACCGCCGCTGATAAAGGTGATGCCCCCTTCCGTTCGTTGCTGCAGCAGCGGCTCCTGGGCAGATGATGTCGCCGCGGCCAGGTAAAACGCGAAAAGAACAATAAATACAATGGTTTTCATGGTGCCACCTCCCGTTTCACGTAGTACGGCTCGATAGTGTTCCGTCCGGAACATCTTTTCTGAAAGCAAACCACATCACGGTACGACAGTCAAGGATACGAAACATCATGCGAAAAAACTGTCAACCTTTCGATTTTCACGGCGTTAAAAAAGTCAAACGCACCGACGCGATACGCTCCGTCGGGAATACAAATCACCATATGAACAGGAGACATCACCATGAAAAAGGGTATCGTGCCGGTAGTGTTGGGGGGAATTCTGGTAGTAATGGGCGCCGGTGTCGCGAATGCGGACTACACGCATAATCCCCGCTACCACCAGAGGGAATTGAGACAGGACGCCAGGATTGGGCAGGGAATCGCCGGCGGACGACTCACACCGTGGGAGACACGGGCCCTGGGACGGGAGCAGGCGCGCATCAGCCATATGGAGGCGCGGATGAGCTCCGACGGCCGGCTCACCCCGCGGGAGCGGTGGCGGCTGGAACGCGAACAGGACCGGGCGAGCAGGCATATCCGGCAGATGAAGCACAACAGGTACTGGAGGTAGAGAAGAAAATCGGGGGCGGGCCGGACGGCATCGCCCCCGTCCGGTTACGGAAACACCCTGGAAAAGGTCTCCCGGTAGATGCGGAGGGCGCTTTCGCTGAAGGGTACGAAGATCACCCTCTCCAGTTCAGGATACTTGTCCAGGCTCGCCTTTGCCTCGGTCATGGCTATTTCGCAGGCCTGGTCCATGGGGTAGCCGTAGACACCGGCGCTGATGGCCGGGAAGGCAATTGACTTCAGACCGTTTTCGTGCGCCACCTGGAAGCAGCGGCGGTAGGCGCTCCGCAGCAGATCCGGCTCCCCTTTCGAGCCGCCGTGCCACACCGGTCCCACGGTGTGGATGACGTGCCGGGCCGGAAGCTTGTACCCGCCGGTAATCTTGGCGTCGCCGGTCCGGCAGCCGCCGAGGGTGGCGCACTCCGCGACCAGTTTCGGACCGGCCGCCCGGTGGATGGCCCCGTCCACCCCTCCTCCTCCCAGCAGGCTGTTGTTGGCTGCATTGACGATGGCATCCACGTCCAGCTTCGTAATGTCCCCCAGGATAATCTCAATCTTCTCTTTCATGGACGACCTCCTTGTGCCGGCGCGCCTTTACTCCACCAGATCGCGCAGCGTCTTCAGGTTGATTGCATCCATCTCGTCGTTGTCCCCCTTGGGGGTCTCCAGTATCTTGGGTATGCCGCGGAACCGTTCGTCGTTCATGAGGAAACGGAAGCCTTCCAGCCCCATTGCGCCCCGGCCGATGTGCTCATGGCGGTCCACCCGGCAGTTCAACCCCTTTTTCGAGTCGTTGAAGTGAAACACCCGCAGGTTCTCCAGGCCCAGCACCCGGTCGAACTCTTCGAAGACCCTGACGTATCCCTCCCGCGTGGTGATGTCGTAACCGGCCGCAAAGGTGTGGCAGGTGTCGAAGCAGATGCCGAAACGGTCCGTAAAGGCCGAACGGACGCGGATCTCCCGCAGGTGCTCGAAGCGGTAGCCGATGTTCGTCCCCTGGCCCGCGGTGGTTTCCAGGAGCACGGTCCCGGTGAAGTCCCGTGCCTGCTCGAACAGGGTATCGAAGGCCTCGACGATACGGCTGATGCCGGTCTCCTCCCCTTCGCCCAGGTGGGAGCCGGGGTGCATGACGATCGTGTCGATGCCGAGCCGGGCGCAGCGCTCCATCTCCTCCAGGAATCCGGCCATGCTCTTCTCCCGCACCTCGCCCGGCGCCGCGGCCAGGTTGATGAGGTAGATGTCGTGGGAAACGATGTCGCGCATCCCGGATTCTTCCCACGCCTCCCGGAACAGGGCCGCGTCCGAGTCGGTGATGCGCTTGCCCCGCCACTGGTTGGAGTTCTGGGTGAAGACCTGGAGCACGCCGCATCCGGCGACCCGGCCGCGCTCCACGGCCTTGTGCAGCCCCCCTGCAATGGACATGTGCGCGCCCAGGTAATCGCCGGGATTTCCCTTCTTTGTCCGGTCAGACATGGATCTCCCCGGAAAAGACTTCCACCGCCGGTCCGGTCATAAACACCGGTCCGCCGTCCGGCCACTCCATCTCCAGGTCGCCGCCCGACAGGTGGTTCACGATGCTGCGCTCGGTCAGGCCGTTCAGCACGCCGGCCACGGTCACGGCGCTGGCGCCGGTGCCGCAGGCGAGGGTCTCGCCCGCTCCCCGCTCCCAGGTCCGCTGCCGTACCTCGCTCCGGGAAATGATCTGCACGAATTCCACGTTGGTGCGCCGCGGGAACAGCTCGTGGTTCTCGATGAGCGGGCCGTACTTGTCCACCGGGAACTTCTCCACGTCATCCACGAAGATCACGCAGTGGGGATTGCCCATGGAAACGCAGGTGATGCGGAAGGTGGAGTGGAGGATGTTGAGGGGCTCGTCGATCACGCGAAGAACGCCGTCGCCGTTCATGGGGATCTCCGTGCGGGTCAGCCGCGGCTCACCCATGTTGACGCGCACCTTGTCCACCAGGTTGTGGCTGTTGGTGAACAGCTGGAGTGTCAGGATTCCGGCACCGGTCTCCGCGGTGATCTCCTTTTTCGCCACGATGCCGTGGTCGTAGGCATACTTGGCAACGCAGCGGATGCCGTTGCCGCACATCTCCGACTCCGAGCCGTCGGAGTTGAACATGCGCATCCGCACATCGGCCGCCGTGGACGGCATAATCAGGATGAGCCCGTCGGACCCGATGCCGAAGTTGCGGTTGGAGACCTTTCGCGCCACGTCCGCGGGATTGTCCACGCGCTCTTCAAAACAGTTCACATATACGTAATCATTGCCTGCACCCTGCATCTTGGTGAATTTCATTCCATGATCCCTTCTTTGGTTGAAATAGCTGAATACCGCTCAAACCGCGGAGTGTTTTATTTTATTGTATATCCCATTCCCCCGCCTGAATCAAATCGGAAACTTTCCCGTCTATGGGCATCCCGGTGATAAACAGGCGCTCTCCCGTGCGGGTGATGAGAAAGCCCGAGACCTCCACCGCACCGGGACCTCCGGACAGCGGCGCAAGGGAATGTTTCCCGTACTCCGCCTGCATCTCCATTGCCTTCAGGATCTTCCCGGCAATCGCCCTGAAGTCGTCTTTGGGGCCGACGGCGATTCTCCGGTAGCCGGAGAGCTCCAGGAGGCGCACCAGGGTGGCGCGATCGGGATCGGCCCCGCCGAAGTCAAGGAAGAACCGTTTTCCCCCATCCTCGAAATAGCGGTCAACCGGGATGGTGAGGGACGCCCCGCCGCTGCCTCCCACCGGGATGGTCACGGGATGCGCCTTGCTCCATTTCAGGGAAAGCGCGTCCAGGAGCGCGTCCGCCATGGCCGGAGCATCACCGGCGGGAACGGTGCGGATAACCGTTTTTTTCGCCTTCGGCCGCGGGGTAGGGACGGGCGCAACCGACTGCGACGATTCCCGCGAAGTCTTTGCTGCTTCCTCCTCGGCCGGCGGCACGGTCGGCGCGGCAACCGCGGGCGCCGGAACCGCTTCACCAGCCTTCGGAATAGCAGGCGCGGCAGCCGGAGTTTGCGGGGGCGCGGCCCCGGCCGGCGGAGGGAAAGCGGCGGCTATCTTTCCGACCGCGGGAATACGGATGGTCTGGCCGATCCGGAGCCCCCTGATATCCCGGATGCCGTTGACCCTGAGGATGCGGGGGATCAGTGCCTCGGCCCTCTCCGAGGAAAGCCCGAAGCGGGACGTCAGAACCTTGTAGATGTGGTCGCCGGGACGGATTGTGTAGGTAACGAATTCACCCTCCAGGTCCCTGGCCGTGGGGGGGCCGGGAGAGACCCGTCTTTTCGGAACCGGCTTTTTTGCGCTTTTCCCGGGCTTTTCCGGGGATTTTTTTGCCGCCGGCGCGCTCCTGTCCAGGTCGGATATCTCGATCTCGAACGACTGATCCGCGCTCAACGACCATGCAGGGCCGCAGAGGGACAGCAGAATGACAAGAGACGCGATCCGGGCACGGCGGGAAAGGGGGGCGCTGGGTACCGTATTCAGTATGGTCATTCAGGTGCTCCGTTCTTCCATGAAATCAGCGGAAATCCACGACAAAGGCCTTCACCTTCCGGTCGGGTTCCCTGCGGTAGATGAGGATTCCCGCTCCGTTCTTCAGGCGTCCCTTCTCCACACGGTACGACCCTTTGCGCTCTACGGACTCGGTCACGTAGCCGGGGGATCCGGCAATCTCCGTGAGTGCGGAGGAGACCAGAGACGGGGTAATCCCGGCTCCGCTCCTGTCGATGGTCTGGATTGCCAGTATGAGACCGTTTTCCCGGTAGACCCGGAACTCGGCGCCCGCGCTCCGGTACATTTCCCACCCCGGATGGGCCTTGCCGTAGCCGGGATCCGCGGGCTGCCGCGGCACGAAGGAGGGGAGTGTCCGGAGGGATAGATGCGGCGCCGAAGGCGCGGGAGGAGTTTCCCGTGAAACGGGAAAGGCGGCCCTGCCGCCGACTTCCCCCGGTAGGGGCGGCTTTGCTGCGCGGCACAGTGTCAGGGACAGGAGGAACACGCCGCCGGCGATGCCGCCCAGCAGGAGAAACAACACCCTGGGTCGGAGCAGGCGGCGAACCGCCTCCGGAGCGGGGGATGGACGGCGGTCGGCCGGATCCGGTGCGGCCGCGGGTTCCGCCCGCGGGGCCGATTCTCTTTCAGATGGGTCGTCGCTCCGGGGTTCCGTCGCAACGGACACTTCCAGGGCGCTGTCCAGTACATCATGGAACCGCGGCGCGGCAGCCGGCGCCGCATCCGCCGGTGAGGCCGGCTGCTTAGCCGGAGGCCGCTCGGAAAGGGAGACCGGTCGGCCAATCTGCACGATATCGTCGATGCCTTCGATGGGGAGGGGCGGTTCGTCATCCGTGACCGGCATCGCGACGGGAGACGGTTCCGGAATCTCCTCGGCAGCCTGTTTCTTTGCCGGCCGCTTCCGTTTCCGCGTCTCCGTCAGGGGAGCGGTAACGAGGGCGCGGATCGCTTCGGCCAGTTCATCGTCAGCCCGGGAATCGTCCACAACGCCATGGAAGGTATCCCCGGCGCAAGCGGGATCGCCGAGGAGAAAAAAACGGACGGATCTTCCCTTCAGTTCGGCGGCGAGACGGGAGGCGATGAGCTCCCCGGACAATTCGCCCAGCCGTTCCTGGATAAAGAAAAAGAAAGGCCCCCTTCCCGAGATTCCCGTAAGGGCGGCATCGATTCCCCCGGCAACCCGCACCAGTACGTCGGGCAGCGTTTCCGTTCGTTTCACAAGCTCGATGAGCCGCTCACGGTCTGCCAAAACAATAGTGTGAACCACACCCGCTCCGAAATTTTTTTGATTACTCTACCGCATTCCGCCCGCGGAAACAATCGGCTAATGGGTCTCGGCTTTCAGCCATTCGGCCGATACTACGGAAAATCTCTCCTCCTTGACTTTGGAAATGAAAAGCATTTTACTGTGACGGCGCTGACACCGGTGGTGGTCGGCACGCATTGCTCGCGCGCCGGGCATGAGCATTAATGGGATAGGAAATGGACAAGAATCCGGGAAGTGTAAAGAGAAACATACTGGACCGCCCCGGCCGGGGAGGCATGAGGGAGATGACGGCCCTGGCTTTGCCCATGGTCATCTCCCATGGTTGCGAAACGGCGCTGATTTTCACTGACCGCCTGTTTCTCGCGCGCCTTGGCCCGGCGTCCATGAATGCCGCGATGGCCGGCGGTTTGACAGCTTTCATGATGATGACGTTTTTCATCGGTCTGACCGGTTATGTGACGGCACTGGCGGCCCAGTATCTCGGCGCGGGCCGCAAGGAGGGCTGCGCCCTGGTTGTCAGCCAGGCTGCCCTGATCTCCCTGCTGGCCACGCCCGTGATTCTGGCGTTGCGCCCGCTGGCGCATCTGTTGTTCCGTATCATGGACCTGCCGATGGAACAGCTCGAGCCGCAACGTATCTATTTCGATATTCTGCTGTATGGGGCCATCCTCGTTATGCTCCGCAACTGCCTGAGCTGTTTTTTTTCCGGCATCGGACGGACACGGGTGGTCATGGTTTCCGCGATGGTCGCCATGCTGGTCAACGCTGCCGCCAACTATGTCCTGATTTTCGGCAAGCTGGGACTGCCCGCTCTCGGCATTCGCGGCGCCGCCTGGGGGACGTTGTTCGGCAGCTTCTGCGCCTTTCTGGTGCTGCTGGCCGCCTACCTGGGACGCGGCAATCGACGCGAATACAAGGTGCCGGCGGCGTTGCGTTTCGACCGCGAGGTCATGGCCAAGCTGCTGCGCTTCGGTTCGCCGGCCGGGGTGGAGATGTTCCTCAATCTGCTGGCGTTTACCGTGATGATCATGATCTTTCATGGCCATGGCCCTGTCACGGCGACGGCAGTGACCATCGTCTTCAACTGGGACCTGGTTTCCTTCGTGCCTCTGCTGGGGATCCAGATAGGAGTGGTAAGCCTGGTGGGCCGTTATGTGGGGGCCGGAAGGCCCGATATCGCCGAGCGCGCCACCCGTTCCGGGCTGAAAATGGCCTGTGCCTATTCTTTGATGATTCTCGTCCTGTTCGTTTCCCTGCCGGGGGAACTGGTTTCGGTTTTCGAACCCCGGGAGGCCGACGCCATATTCAGCCGGGCCACGCCGCTGGCGACCACCATGGTGCGCCTGGCCGCATTCTATGTCCTCGCAGATGCGGTAATGCTTGTTTACAGCGGCGCCCTGCGCGGCGCGGGCGATACCTTCTGGGCCATGTGCGCCTCAGTGGCGTTACACTGGCTTCTCGTGCCGGCGCTTATCCTGTTTCTCAAGGTGCTGGCGTTGCCGCCCCAGTCGGCCTGGCTGGTGCTCATTGCCTTTCTTCTCTGTTTCAGCGGGTTGTTTTACCTGCGGTATCGAGGTGGAAAATGGAAGACCCTGGCCGTGGTGAGGGAAGGGGGCTAACAGTCTGTCGGACTTTCCCGACATAATGTGATATATTCGCTCAGCCCTAAGCTCATGCAGGATAAAGGGTTGAGCGAGAAGGCAGGGAAATTTGTCGAATGCGACCGGGAAACCCGGTACCTTTTTCCAATGCAAGGGGCGGTGGATATGCGTGCCCCAGGATTATGAAAAAGATGAGTCGGCTTTCCTAGCCAAAGATACTATATCCGGAAGGCACTACTCTGCGAAATAAAGGTGAATGGTCTGGAGTATCTCTTTGCTCCGTTGCGATACGGTCGAACGGGACGATAAGAATGTTATGTCCGGCAGCATCCATGGGAAAACTATGTCCTTAGGTTTAATCCGCAATTCCATGAAGGCGCTGAAGGCTTTGGCAACAAGGCGCGTGGAAATCCGTTGCGACGGGATACCGTACCGCTTTAAAAAAGTCCCGTTAAAAAAGATCCTCAACTGGATCCTGGTTGAGGCTTCTTTGTATGTAAAACCGGAAAGGCCATGGGGTCTTCCGACCCATCTCCAAGTCGAGCCGACCAACCGCTGTAACCTGAAATGCGCCCTCTGCCCGGTAACTACAGGCCTGGAACGTCAGTCGGGGGACATGGACCTGGAGCTTTTCAAGAGACTACTTTGCGAAACAGAAGGCTCTGTCTTTCTCATGCTCCTCTGGGATTGGGGTGAACCGTTTTTGAATCCACGGGTATTCGATATGATCGCGTATGCAAGAGAGCACGGCATCCGGGTCGTATCGAGCACAAACGGACATCTGCTTGCGCAGGGGGAGAACGCGGAAAAGGTTGTCAGATCAGGGCTCGACACCCTTATTTTCGCGGTGGATGGGATCACCCCGGAGAGCTATGCGCGATACCGCTGCGGCGGCTCTCTGGAAACTGCCCTGGGCGGTATCAGTCAGGTTGTGAAACAGAAGCTCATACAGAAAGCAAAAACGCCGCTCGTAAATTTTCGTTTCATCGTTATGAAAGATAACGAACACGAGATTCCCGCCGTCAAGGAACTGGCCGCGTCGCTCGGTGTTGACGCGCTGTCCTTCAAGACCATGAATCCCGGTTTTAACCATGGAGATACCCCTTCCCACAACAGTGAACTCATTCCGGAGAACGAGCGATACAGACGTTTTGTCTATGGTGAAAACGGCCGCGGGCCTGTTCGGAATACGATCAACCCTTGCAAAAATCTCTGGAACTGCTCAATCATTCACTGGAACGGGGTGATCTGCCCCTGTTGCGGTGATCCGTATGAAAAAAATGCTCTCGGCGACCTGAGATCAGATACTTTTACGAATAACTGGTCCGGAGAATTGTATCGACAGATGCGCAGACGCTTTCGCCGTAATTGGGAAGAGATACCCCTGTGTCGTGACTGTACAAACGCTTTCAAGGGGGGAAGTCGCAATGATGAGACGGTTACCGAGACGATCTTCTTCACATCGGAGGAAGGCGCGTACAACAACCTTCACGGGTTCAAGGGAGAATGATGCCGGGCATGCCGAAGGTTTCAGTAATAATTGCTGCGTATAACGCCCGTAAAACAATCAGGGAGTGCCTTGCGTCTCTGCATGGGCAGACCACCGAAGCGAATTTCGAGGTCATTGTCGTTGACAGTTCCACTGACGGAACCGCCGATTGTATCGAAAATGCATTTCCGGAGGTGAAAGTATACAGGTTTGCAACCAGAAAATACGCCGGCGATGCGCGCAATATCGGCATCTCCCTGGCCGGGGGAGAAATCGTTGCATTCATCGACGCCGACTGCACAGCCGATCCGGGGTGGTTGGACGCGATCCTGGCAGCTCACGGATCTGCCGATCCGGCAATTGGTGGAGCGATAGCAAACGGAAACCCGGAAAACAGTATTGGCTGGGCCGCTTATTTCTGTGAGTACAGCCAATGGATGCCCGGCATCCCGGCGCAAAGGATGACGGACATAGCCTGTGCCAACATGTCGTATAAAAAGAAGGTGTTTGAGGATTTCGGGGGATTCATTGAGGGGACATACTGTTCGGATTCCGAGTTCCACTGGCGGCTCGGGCGGGAAGGATATAGTTTGCGGTTTGATCCGTCAATAAAGGTCGCTCACCACAATATCGACAACTTCGGAAGATTTCTGCGGCATGAGTTCCAGCATGGACGTTTTTTCGCGCAGGTCCGCACCCGCGGCCAGGGTTTTTCCCCGGCAAGGAGTTGCGCTTACGTCTTGCTTTCACCTCTTATCACGATAAAGCTTTTTTTTGAAATAGCGTCCAGGATGCTGGCCGGCGGCATGTATCGGGCCGCTTTCCTGAAAAGCATTCCCCTGCTTGTTTTGGGAATAATCTCATGGACTTTGGGAGAGTGCCGGGGGTATGCGGAAACGAGGAGCCGCACAGCGACATGATCGCCCAATCCTTTAAAGACAGGCTGGCACGGCTTCTTCCCGACACGCTGAGAGCCTACCTTGCAGGCCGTACCGAGGCGTATCGCACATTCGTCGGGCCGGAAGGGTCGTATGATCTGGCCGCCGCCTCCCAGTTCAATCTGCTGACGATGCTCGGCCTGCGGGAACACCAGTATGTTCTGGATATCGGGTGCGGCGGGCTGCGAGCCGGGCGGCTCCTGATCTGCTATCTGCAGCCGGGGCGCTACTTTGGTCTGGAGCCGGAAAGATGGCTGGTGGAAGCGGCGATACACAAGGAACTCGGCCGGGAGCTGGTGCGCCTCAAACGCCCCGTATTTGACCACAATGCCGATTTTCGGCTGAGTGTCTTTACGCACCGGTTCGATTATCTGCTGGCCTATTCTATTTTCAGCCATGCCACCCAGGCGCAGATTAGCGCCTGTCTCCACGAGGCGCGTGAGGTGATGCATCCCGGCAGCTGCTTTGCGGCCACATTCAAGGTGGGCGCCGAGAACTACACGGGCGATGCGTGGATCTACCCCGGCCACGCTACCTACACCCTTGACCGCATGAAGGAGCTGGCCCGGGCCGCGGGGTTGGCGTGTGAACCCATCGACTGGCCTTTCCGTTACTATGAGAACCAACAGATCTGGGTAGTTCTGACAGTGCTGAAGTGAGAGCCCCGTGAGGCAATATCCGTATGGATAAACAGCAGGAACTTCAGGAACAGGCCTACGCCTTTCCCTATCACTATCTGCCCCGATTCGAGAACCGGGTCTTCTCCCAGCACGAGTACTGGTCCTGGGGATATCGGTATCTCGGCAGATTGCAGGTTGTCTTTGACATTCTCGATCGGGAGGGTTTTGACTCATTGCTGGATGTCGGCTGCGGTGACGGGCGCTTTCTTCGGGAAACCGACCGGCGTTACGGCAACAAGAAGCTTCTGGGAATAGACTACTCGGAGACCGCTATCTCATGGGCCGGAATGATGAACCCTCATCTGCGGTTTGAAGTCCGGGACATCCTTGGAGCGCCGACTTCCGGACAATATGATGTGGTCACCCTTCTCGAAGTGATCGAGCATCTTCCTCCCGATTCTCTCCCGGACGTGCCGGCGGTGGTGAACGGTCTGCTGAGGCCGGGCGGGCAATTGATACTTACCACGGCGCACACCAATACCGCTCCGGATCCGAAGCATTATCAGCACTTCAATCAGGCTCGCCTGCACGAGCTGTTGCGGGACCACTTTGAGGAAATTTCGTTCATCCCGTTCGATCACATTCCACCGTGGTTTCGATGGGCCATGAAATTTACGGGGGGAGCCGGGAAGCATTTTATCATCACCAACCGACGGCTTATGACGTGGCTTTTCACCTTTTATATGCGTCATTGCCTGTATGGGAAAGGAGAATCTCGCTGCCACCGAATTGCCTGTACGGCCAAAAAACGAATGGTGAGATAACGGGACGTCCGGCGCAGGGTGAATCTGAATGAATACCTGGCGCCGAATTCCGAGGTTCTGGAGAAAAATGACGGACTTGATCAAAAAAGCGAAATTGCTGTGCGGGTTGATGACCGGCGAAAAGTCTTTTAGCGGACCGATATCCGTCAATATCGATGTGACGCATCGATGCAATCTCAACTGCATCTACTGCCGCTGGCATTCCTCTCTGGTAGAGCGGACACTGCTCGATCCGGTCGTGCAGAAAGATATTTCACTTGAGGTTTTCACCGACCTTTGCTGTGAACTCAAACGGATGGACACCCAGACCCTTTTGTTCGTAGGAGCCGGAGAACCCTTGCTGCATCCCCGGATTTTCGATCTGATTGCCGTGGCGAAAGAGCTGGGTTTTGAAGTCGTGATGTATACCAACGGCGTTACGCTGAATGACCGGATATGCGAAAAATTGGTCGAACTGAGGCTCGATGTTTTGCGTGTGAGCCTTAAAGACATCTCTGCTGAGGAATTTGAGGCGAACAACCCCCGGCTGAAGCCGGGAACGTATGCGAAAATTCTCGATAACCTGACGCTGTTGGCGGATCTCAAGGCCCAAGGTAACCGCCAGGCGCCCAAAGTGGAGTTGTGTGTCCCCATTGATAGAAATATTATGAATGCCCTGGATACGATGACCGATATAGCCCATCGCACCGGATGCGACAGGATTCACTTCTCGGTGGTCATCGATTTTGGTTTGGAAGAGCTGAAGGGATTTCCCCTTACCCCTGAAGAGGTACAATCCGCCTGCAATAACCTGCGACGGATACGCGTCGGGCTGGATACACGGGTACTGTCTCATAATATAGATGATGCCCTGGTACGTTTTCAACTCGGCGAGTCTGTCTGGGAGAAGGTCCCCTGTTACAATGCATGGCTCTTCTCCTTTGTCAGGACGGATGGGAAGGTGCTTGCCTGCCAGAGGTCGCAGATCGTGCTTGGCGATCTGGAGAAGAACTCCTTCGGTGAAATCTGGAATGGCGCCGAATACCGGAATTTCCGGCGTCATGTCATTGACAGGAACAGCCTCGGTTCGCTGAATGATTCCTTCCATTGCAGCTATTGTCCGAACAGCGTTACAAATCACCGCGTTCATCGCTATTTCAGATGGTTTGCCCCCTTGCGGAAGTCATTGCAGGGGGTACTGGGGTTGATTGGAAATGGAACATCTCGTCATTAAGCCTACCCTGGCCTGTACCGCCAATTGTCCGACCTGCGCGGGGAGGCGGCTGCTGCACAAAAACGCTCATCGGCAAAGGCAATTTGCCCTGGAAGATTGGATGCGGGTTCTGGATGAAGCGAAAAGCCTTGGCGCCTGGAATCTGACCATCAGTGGCGGCGAGCCTACTTTATACAGGCAATTGCCCGAGTTGATCGCATACGGCAAAAAGCAAGGCTATTTTATCCGCCTTAATTCAAACGGCAGCCTGACCGATTTCAGCTTTGCCGAAGCACTGGTGGCCGCCGGTCTCGATGTGGCCGATATCTCCTTGTACAGTCCTGTTGCCGCGGTTCATGATGCGATGCGCGGAGCCGACGGCTTGTGGCGGAAAGCCACGGCAACGATTACCTTCCTGGCTGGATTGAAGGACAAATATAAAGGTTTCAATGTCATCACCCAGACGCTCCTCTGTCGCGAGAATTACCTGGATTTTGCCGAGTTGCTGCAGCTTCATTATCACCTGGGCTCAAGCGGCATCCTGATTTCGTACCTGGAAGGGGATTTTACGCATCAACATGTAGTGCAGGTTGATGAGATTGAGCATTTCAGGAGACATGTCATCCCCGCTGTTTTGGAAGTATGCCGGGGGTTGCCCACTCCCATGAAAAGTGTGGCGGCCGCTAAGTTCGCAACTATCTTTTCGGAGGAAATCCTGAGCTCTGAGAACTGGGCGAAAGGGATCTACCGGCCCCGGAGCCGTCTCTGCCCAGTCATGCAAAAACAGGCCCTGGTGCTGGCCAACGGAGATGTCCATCCCTGCAACATGGTTGAATATGTCCATGAGCCGATCATGGGGAATCTGTTCGAGCAATCGCTGACCGCCCTCTGGCGAGGAGCCGACTGGAAGCATTTTCGAGAATCGCTGCACCGGTATTGTCCGTTGTGCCCCATGCAGCACCATCAGTTCGTCCACCTCCGCTGCGACAATAAATGGGTCGGGGCCGCCCGATTCTTGTTGCACAAGTTGCGCTTAGAGAGGATGGATCAGATGCTTCTCAGAGAGGCGCGAAGGTTTCTTCATTCCACGTTTGTCAGACAAAATAGACATTCTCCCCACCGGTAACAGCCGTTTGCCCCGGCGGCAAGTCCATAGCCGTTACGGGCAGTTTCTTCACCGCTCTCGCCCTGATTTCCGGAGCGGCCATTGCCGGCATCGCGGTCATGTCCTGTTTCAGGAAGAAACAGCCGGCCACGACCCGGGAAACGATTACCAGTTCAGTTCCACCATAGAACGAAATTACCCTCTCCCAAAATACTCCCTCTTTGGGAGAGGGTTTTTTTGTGCGCAACGGCACGATAGTCAGAAAAAACTGACGAGTGGTGTCAGTAATAGTGGGCAGATGGCGCAGGGTTCTCCGGTATTGAAATTGTTTTTCTCTTTGATAGGATGTATATCCTCGAAGGAATCGTGACTACTGAAAAGAGGGTTTTTATGGCTCAACTGGATAATGCCGTACTCGATTTGTTGGGTGTATGCCGGGAGATGCTGGATTACATCAGGAAAGACAAGACCGGAAGGCCCAGGAAAAATTCGATTCTCACCACGGCAAAGGATGCTCTTGAGCGGGCCGAAGTCGAAATCGACTGGATTCGGAGAAGACAGGCGGCACACGTCTCCGCGTACTTTGGGAGAATGGGCTACCGATACGACTTTCACCTGAAGGTCAAGGAAGCGCAGAAACGAGAGTACGGATACTACTTGACGTGTATAGACTCCCAGGATCGGACCTACATTGTAAAGGCGGAAAGAGATAGTGTGGAGTGTGACATCAGGCCGGGGCTGAACCTGTTTTTGAGGGGAAAGATTGCGGACAGGCGGATAGTGAACAACAGGCATGTTACATACCTTGAGGTGCTATCCGGCATACAAGAAGTCAGTCCGTCGGAACCCTTGTAGGCCCCCGGATTTCCTTGCCGCTGATTGTTGCGAGACACTTCCTCGCCTCATAGATTGAATAGGCCGGATTGTGGAAGTGGACAGGGGGGTCTCTCACAACGTCAACGCTGTTTTTGTCCCAGTCTTGAAAGGCTCCGGGAAACCGCGTGTCCGAGTTTTCCAGTCTGCTCATGGTGGTCACCTTTGGTATAAGTATACCACGGTGCATACATAACGAGCGCCAGGTTTTCCTCGCCTTTTTCCCCTCGCAAGGCCATGGAAATTACGTGACCTCCTACCGACAGAAGCGTGCCGACGCCTGCTTTCTCCCGACTTCTATCAGCCGCGAACCACGGCGAATTTCTTGGCCAGATACGCAGCCTCTTCGTTTCGCCCCTGTTTGCGCAGGAGCGGAACCAGTCTCGTCGCCGCCTCCCGTGCGAACTGGGGAGAGGCGAGGAGGCTCGAATATCTTTCCACGGCATTCGCTTCATCCTCCATGTGGGAATACAGGTCTCCCTGCATCAGCCTGGCCTGCTCCGGGATAACGTCGCCGGATATCATCCGCTCCAGCACCTGCAACGCCTCGGGTTCCCTGCCGGTCTCGGTATAGAGCTGCACAAGTCCGATGTTGCACAGGGGATTGCCGGGATTCAAGCCTAAGGCCTTGACGAGCAGCTGCTCGCACGTGTCGGCATCGCCGTTCTGGTGATACCGCAGAATCGCCATCTCATACTTCAGGATGTCACTATCCGTGCCCGCGGACAATTCCTCGAATACCCTCAGGGCGCCTTCACCATCTCCGTCCAGGTTCAGGAGGCATCCCCGGCCGAATTCCTCCCCCATGCCCGCGTAGCGCTCGGGAAGATCTCCGGGAAGTGTCTGGAAATACAGGGTCAACCTGTCTTCCCCCAGGATGTGTTCATCCGTGTCAAGGTGATCGTCGTTTTCCGCTTCCGTTCCCGTCTCTTCGCCCCTGCCGCACTCGGGGACCGCCTCGGCGTGCTCCACCCGGGGAGCCTCGGCATGGAGCCCGGCCAGAAGCCTTTCCGCATTTTCCCTGAGGGTTGCGTCATCGGCCAGGTCCATGATGAGGCGCAAATGCTCCCCGGCCTTTTTTACGTCTCCCGCGGAAAGGGCGTATTCCGCCTCGACCAGGTTCAGTCGGCCCAGCATGGTGCCTGTCAGCGCGATTTTCCCGCGAACGGCCTCAACCAAAGAGGGATCCGCCCCGCTGTCCGCCTCTATCTTGGCCAGGGCCTCGCCGTAGGCGCTTCTCGCATTGGCGAATCGCTCATCAGCCAGGAACTTGTCGCCCTTTTCCAGGTAATACCGGTAATCCTTGCTGAAATTGAACAGTTTCTTCAAAAACATAGAGTCACCTCGAAAGAACGTATGGGAAGCTGTGTCATTGAGTGACACCGGCCGGCGTATCGACTACTTTTTCCCGCCGGTGAAGCCGTACGTACCGATTGCCTCCTTCAGGCTCCAGTACTGGGCGGCCTGAGGGCAGTAGGCAATGGGGCGCAGTTTCGCGATGTCGACGGTCCCCTTGTCGTTCAGGACCTCATCATCCATATGGACCGCAACGATCTCACCGAGAAACAGGTCGTGGGTTCCCAGTCTCTTCACATCGATGACCCGGCACTCCAGATTCACCGGGCACTCCTTTATCAGCGGCGCTTTCACTTCGCTTCCCGGTACCGGGGTAAGTCCCAGTTCCGCGAACTTGTCCGTGTTCCGGCCGCTCGTGACGCCGCAGAAGTCCAGCTTTCGGAGCTGCTCCTCACGCGGAATGTTGACCACGAACTCGCCCGACTCCTTGATCAGGCCGTGGGAATGGCGGCTGGGCCGGATGGATACGCTCACGATGGGCGGCTCGGAGCAGACGACCCCTGCCCAGGCGATGGTAATGATGTTCGGCTCCGTGTCCAGGCCCGCGCACGATACCATGGCGGCCGGGGTCGGGAACAGGCAGGTTCCCTTCTCTATCTGTCTTTTCATGCATACCTCCACGCGCTGGTTGTTATTTTCGCGAATCGTACCAGATATGGCCGCGAAGAACAATGCCCATAAACTTCACCGCTGTCATGAAGAATCTCCCGTTTCTATATTTGAGTTGTTGACAATAATGATGGGCATATTCTATAAGTAAACATCACCATTGTTCCGATTTTGAAAAAACGCGGGTTTTCCCATACAAGGAGTTATTGTCATGAGACTTTCCACCAAGAGCCGTTACGGATTGCGCGCCCTGTTCGACATGGCCTACAATTCGGGAACGCTTCCCGCCCAGATCAAGGACATATCGCGCAGGCAGGACATCTCCCCCCGCTATCTGGAGCAGATCTTTCAGAGCTTCAAGAAAGCGGGGATCCTGAAGAGCAAGCGGGGCCCCCAGGGGGGGTATTACCTGGCCAGGAAGCCGGAAGAGATCACCGTTCGGGAAATTCTCGAAGCGGCGGAAGGCGACACCCTGCTCGTGGAGTGCACCTCCGAAAAGAAGCGGAAAAAGGGTGAGTGCGGCCTTGACGGAAGCTGCGTCACCCAGACAGTGTGGCGGGACGCAGCCGTGAAACTCAACGAGTTCTTCTCCGGCATTACCCTGAAAAACCTCTGCGAGCGGGGGAGTTCCCTGGGAATCAAGAGGGAGCAGGACCACCGGTTCACCTACTATATCTGACACGGATCGCCGTATTCGCCGAAAGGCGGAAGACGAGGCGGCATCAGCCGCAAAAAGGAGACCGCCATGACGAAAAAGACTCGCACGACCAGTCCCGGAGAGACCGGCGATACCATCCTGGCACAGATCGGCGCTACCCCCCTTGTCCGGCTTGCCCGGCTGGAGGAAGAGAATTCCGCGGCTATCCATGTGAAGATGGAATCGAAAAACCCCGGCGGGAGCGTCAAGGATCGCATCTGCCTGGCCATGATCGAGGCCGCGGAGCGGGACGGCGCCCTGAAGCCGGGCGCCACGGTCATCGAACCCACCAGCGGCAACACCGGCATCGGTCTTTCCATGGTGTGCGCCGTGAAGGGGTACAAGCTGATCCTCACCATGCCCGATACCATGAGTATCGAGCGCAGGAGGCTCCTGGCGGCCTTCGGCGCCGACCTGGTCCTCACCCCCGGCAATCAGGGCATGCGGGGAGCGGTACAGAAGGCCGAAGAAATGGCCGCCGCGCACGGCTACTACATGCCCCAGCAGTTCAAGAACCCGGCGAATCCCGAAGCCCACCGCAGGACCACCGGACCCGAAATCATCGCCGCGATGGCGGGGCTCTCCATCGACGGCTTCGTTGCCGGTGTCGGCACCGGCGGCACCCTCACCGGTGTCGGCGAGGTGCTGCGCAAACATAACCCGTATATCCGCATCGCCGCGGTTGAGCCTGACGACTCCCCGGTCCTGTCCGGCGGGGAACCGGGCCCCCACATGATCCAGGGCATCGGCGCAGGCTTCGTTCCCGATGTCCTGAACACCGGCATTTACGATGAGGTGATCCGCGTGAAGAACCAGGACGCCTTCGATGCGGCACGCACGCTGGCCAGGGTCGAGGGGATGCTCGTGGGCATCTCGGCCGGAGCGAACTTTCTCGGAGCGCTCCAGCTTGCGCGGAAACTGGGAAAAGGGAAAAACGTGGTAACCATCATGTGTGATACGGGCGAGAGATACCTGTCCACGGGGATCTTCGACTGACCCGCCCCCATGGACACTCTCCACGAAAAATACGAATACCTCCGGCACGCCCTGGCGGAAATGGGCTCGGTGCTGGTCGCCTTTTCCGGGGGCGTGGATTCCGCCTTTCTCCTCACGGTCGCCCGCGACGTGCTGGGGGACCGGGCATGGGCCGTGACTGCCGTGTCACCCATCTTTCCGGCATCGGAAGTGCGGGAGGCGTCGGAGCTGGCAGAGGGGATGGGTGTCACGCCCATCGTCATCCAATCAAACGAAATGAGCCTTTCCTCCTTCACCCGCAACCCCCCCGACCGCTGCTACCACTGCAAAAGGGAACTGTTTCTGCTCTGCCTGGAAAAGGCTGCCGAGCTGGGGCTTGCGTGCGTAGCGGACGGCAGCAACGTTGATGACCTGGGGGATTACCGACCCGGCCGCCGGGCGCTGGATGAACTGGGGATCCGCAGTCCTCTCCTGGAAGCCGGGCTGGGCAAGGATGATGTGCGCCGCCTGAGCCGCGAACTGGGTCTCCCCACCTGGGACAAACAGTCCTTTGCCTGTCTCGCCAGCCGCTTCCCCTACGGCATCGAGATCACCGCCGAGAGGCTGGGAAGGGTGGAGCAGTGCGAGGAGTTCCTGAAGCGGGAGGGTTTCCGCTCCTTCCGGGTCAGGTTCCACACCGAGACGGCGCGCATCGAGGTGGGCGGGGACGAGATCCCGCGGCTCCTGGACCCTGCGCTTCGCCACGCTATTGTCTCCCATTTCAAGGCAGCGGGTTTCACCTATGTCTCACTGGACCTGGAGGGCTACCGCACCGGCAGCATGAACGAGACACTTCCTTCCGAATCAAGGCACTGATCGGGGACTGTTCCCGACGCGAGGTGGAGCCATGCCCCATCGAGAGGCCATCGAGAAAGCCGCGTCACTGATCCGCACCGCCCGCTCCCTGATCATCACCGCGGGAGCAGGCATGGGCGTCGATTCGGGACTTCCCGATTTCCGCGGACCGCAGGGATTCCGGCAGGCCTACCCTCCCTACGAGCGGCTCGGCATCAGCTTCATCGAGGCCGCCAATCCGGTCCACTTCCGGCGGGATCCCGCCTTCGGCTGGGGGTTCTACGGCCACCGCGCGAACTTGTACCGAAAAACAGTCCCCCACGACGGGTTCCGCATCCTCGGGGAATGGGCCGACCGCTACGCTCTCCGCGCCTTCGTGGTCACCTCCAACGTGGACGGGCAGTTCCAGAAGGCCGGCTTCCCTGAGGAAGGGATCCTGGAGGTGCACGGCTCCATCCACTGCCTGCAGTGCAGCGTTCCCTGTTCTTCGGCCATATGGGAAAACCGGGAGGAGATCCCGGTGGACACGGCCACCATGCGCGCCCTCCGCATCCCGCGCTGCATCCGCTGCGGCGCGGTCGCCCGGCCCTGCATCCTCATGTTCGGTGACGGGTCATGGATTTCCGACCGCACCGACCGCCAGGAACGCCTCTTTGAGAGATTTCTCACGGACATGGACGACCCGGCCGTGGTGGTGGAGATTGGTGCGGGAACCGCCATCCCCACCATCAGGAACCTGGGGGAGCGGCTCGCAGGAAGCTACGGCGCCAAGGTCATCCGCATCAATCCCCGGGAGCCCCGCATTTCCCCTCCCCATATCGCGCTCCCCTGCGGAGCGCTGGAAGGGCTGCGCGCCATCGAGGCGGAGCTTACGGGGTGAAGGGGAGAGAATAGTCCTCCCTTTTGAGCCGACAAAAAAGGCCGCCTTCCTGGGGAAGGCGGCCTTTTCATGTGCGGATCGTTCGATTAACCGGGTCATTGCCGCCGGCAATAGCAATTCAGCTTGCCTCGTAGCTACTGATGATATAGGGCTTGGCCCTTTCAAAATCACTTGCCGACCTGATGCTGATCTCCAGGTCGCCGGTCCCGAAATGGCCGATCTTGCGCACGTCCCTGAGGAAACCTTTTTCCTTTTCCAGGTCCACCGTATCAGGATTTACCTTGACGAAGACCAAGAGCCTCCGAGTCTGGGGATGGATCTCCACGCAGGCAAAATTCTTGATCCGCTTGAAGGCGTAGTAAAGCTTCATTGTTGAAAGCTGCACATCGTCCCCAAGTGCCAGCATGAACGCCTTGAGCGACTCGAAACGGTCTTTCAGTTCGGTATCCGCCTGTTCGAAAAAGTCGGAAACTGTCTTGTATTGATTTTTTCCCTTTGATGTCTTCATTTCCCCAGGCTCTGAAATTCCCTGGACCGCCGTGGCATTTACCAGATCGAACAGCAGCAGATCCTTGCCGTAAAGGCGATAGCGGATGAGTTCGATATTTCGGTTCATCTGCTGGACGGCGTGAATATCGTATCTCGTGAAGTCACCTGCAATGCAGAGCAGCCGGGGGGTTGCCCATTCAATTGCATCGGCGGCCCCTTTCCCGAATTTTTCCAGCACAAGCAGCTTGAACTCGGCCTTGTGGTCCATGAGCCAGTCCAGGTAGAACAGCCCTTGGTTGATCACGTTTTCGTTCATGGCCCGTTTGTACTCGACGATTACCGGGCAGCCATTCTCGTCGATGCCGAGGGTGTCGATCCGGCCGCTGTGGGTCTTGCCGGTGGAGTATTCGGAGGCAAGGAAGCGGACGCCGAGGAAGGTTTCCAGGTGTTGTTCGATGAGGGTCTGGAGGGATTTCTCTATTTCAGCGGAACGGCCTTCGAGTTCGGTGACGGTGTCGTTAGTGAGGCGAAAGATTTTGATGTCGCTCATTTAAAGACCTTTCCGTGGGAGAGGAAGTCTTTCCAATTATATAATCTTATTTACTTCAAAAATGATCTTCCTCAAATCCCAGTGCATACAACACCCGTGGAATTCCGGCATGATACAGCGCTCAATTAGTCAAGCTGCCAACGTGTTCCTTCCCATCCACCGCATGGGCATGAAAGATATCTGTATTTTTTTAACAAAGAATTCTTTTGGAGATGCCCACTACATGGCGCTCGCGCGTCCTTTTGATCCGCCGAGTCGCTCATAAACCTGACTTCCCAGCCATTTGGAAACCAACTCCTGTAACTGGGGTTTACTCATGTAATCGGTAAAAAGCTCTTCATTGAGTTCCATACGCTCGATAAACAGTGATTCCAGTACCTGGCGGAAAACGAGCTGAAACTTATCGAGAGAGTTCACCTCCGCCGCTTTGCGCAATGATTCGTTCCGGCTGGCGGCCTCGGCGATCTGATCAAAGAAAAGCTGATCCGCTTCCGTTAACTCACCGCCAAAGCGCTCATTTATCAGGTCGATGAGCCGGGATAGAGGCATCTGCTCCTCGCGAACCATGCCGGTTCCAACCTCGCGCGGTCCGTCAAGAGGTTTGGCATACGCTTCCCGTAGATTAATCGACCCTTCGCTTATCTTCTGCAAACGGTAGTAATCGAGCTCGACCTCTTCGTCGAATTGATAACCAGGACCTGTCTTGCGCTTCGGCAGTTTCAGCGCCAGATGCCGCAGATAGGTAAACAGCCTTTCCAGATCGCTGTCCTGATACGGGATCACCTGACTCAAAAAATTGTAGAGATTGCGAAATGCCTGGGTCTTGCCACGCCACAGCTCGGCTTCTTCCTCCTCGGTATTTTGCAGGTGCTGAAACCGAGCCACCGCCTGATCGAGGATTACATTCATGTTCTTGTGATCGGCCGGGCTCTGGCGACGCTTGGGGGCGAAGAAGATGGTGGAGAACGCATCCACTTCGGATTGCAGGTAAATGCCCGAAGCATCCAGTTCGGATTTTACCGCGTACAGTCGGTCCGGATCGACCTGCTCGCCCATCACCGATCCTTCGTAATACTGGCGAAAAGCCTCCTGAATTTCGGCAGGATCGTTCACGAAGTCGAGGACGAAGGTTTCATCCTTCAGCGGATGCGTCCGGTTCAGACGCGACAGCGTTTGAACCGCCTGGATACCGGCCAGCCGCTTGTCTACATACATGGTGTGCAGCAGCGGTTGATCGAAACCGGTCTGGTACTTTTCTGCCACCAGCAATACGCGGTATTCCGGTTTGGCAAAGGCGTCGGGCAACTCCTTCTCTTTCACCCCGCCGTTCATGTCCACTTCGGTATAGGTCTTCCCCGGAACCTTGTCGTCCTCCACGATACCGGAAAAGGCAACCAGGCTCTTGATGGGATAGCCTTTTTCAGCAATGTAGCTGTCAAACTCCTGCTTGTAGCGCACCGCCTCAAGCCGCGAGCCGGTCACTACCATCCCCTTGGCGTGACCGCCGATCTTGTGCCGGGTGTGCTGCTGAAAATGCTCGATCATCACCACTGTTTTCTGACCGATGTTGTGCGGGTGCAGCCGCAGGAAGCGGGCCAGCGCGCGAGCCGCCTTTTTGCGCTCGACGTTGGGATCGTCCTCGGCCTTTTTGACCAGCTTGTAATAGGTTTTGTAGGTCACATAGCCGGACAGTACATCCATGATGAACCCTTCCTCAATGGCCTGGCGCATGGTGTAGCGGTGGAAGGGTTCACCGTTACGGCCGAAGATGGCCAATGTTTTGTGTTTGGGGGTGGCGGTAAAGGCAAAGAAGCTCATATTCGGTTGACGGCCGCGCTTGGCCATGGACCGAAACAGCCGTTCCAGCTCCACTTCGCCGTCTTCCTCGGCAAGTTCCCGGGCCTTCCTGCGCAACTCGGCGCCGCCCAGTACCCCCTTGAGTTCGGTGGCCGTCTCGCCCGACTGGGAACTGTGCGCCTCGTCGATGATTACGGCATATTTTCGGGCCGGCAGATAGCTCCGGCTTCTTTCACCGCGCTCCTCGGCAAGCTTGAACAATTGATCAGATACAAACGGAAACTTCTGCAGTGTGGTGATGATGATTGGCACCCCCGCTTCCAGCGCCTCGGCCAGTTGCCGCGAATCCTCGTCGATCTTCCGCACCACGCCCTGTCGGTGATCGAACTGATAGATAGTATTCTGCAATTGCCGGTCAAGGACCACACGATCGGTAATCACCACCACACTGTCGAAGATTCGCTCATCCCGTTCGTTGTGCAGGGAAGAGAGCCGATGCGCCAGCCAGCCTATGGTGTTGCTCTTGCCGCTGCCCGCCGAGTGCTCGACCAGGTAGTTATGTCCCACGCTCTCGGCGCGTGCGGCGTCCACCAACCGGCGCACTGCCTGTAATTGGTGATACCGCGGAAAGATGAGGCTTTCCTTGCGCACCTTCCTGCCTTCATCGCTGACCTTCTCCTGTACGTCCAGATGTAGGAAGCGCGCCAGCAAGTCCATCAAACTGTCGCGCCGCAACACCTCTTCCCACAGGTACGCTGTTTTGTAATTGCGACCCGCTTTGTCAGGTTCGTTGCCGGCCCCACCCTGGTTGCCGCGGTTGAAAGGCAGAAAATGGGTGCCGGCCCCGGCCAGGCGGGTAGTCATGTGCACCTCTTCCGTGTCCACCGCAAAATGCACCAGGGTGCGTTTGGTGAACTGGAAGATCGGTTCACGCGGATCGCGGTCGTTGCGGTATTGGTGGATGGCGTTCGACGCTGTCTGACCGGAGAGCGGATTCTTCAATTCCAGTGTTACGACCGGAACACCGTTGACCGACAGAACCACATCCAGCGATTTCTCGTTCCTTGGGCTGAAGTGCAGTTGCCGGGTCAACCCCAGACGGTTGGCTTGGTAACGTGCTTCAAGGTCCGGGTTAAGCCCGTGGGCGGGGCGGAAAAAGGCGATACGCAGGGTCTTGCCGAAACACTTGAAGCCATGGCGAAGGGTGGTCAGCACACCATGGGTGTCCAGCCATTTGCACAAGGCCTCCAACACCCGATCCCCGGTCTGCTCGCCGTGCAGGGCTTGCAATTTCTCCCAGGTCTTGGTCTGCGTTGCACGAATGAAATCCAGCGCCACATCGGCAAACATTGCCCTCTCGCGGTCGAAAACGTCGGTTACGAGCGTATGGTATCCATCCGCGAGCAACACAGCCTCGATGGCAGTCTCAAAGGCGGCTTCGCTGGTCTGTTTCATGATTGCCCCCCCAAGACAAAGCGCGCCTTTTCATGGCGCAACATCTCGTACGGTGTCATGAACTTGATACCCAGGCCGATACAAGCGTTGGGAATTTTGATCTTTTTTGTGGAATTGGCGGGAACTTCATGCGTAACGACAACAAGACCCTGAGCCAGGGCATGGGCTACCAGGTAATAATCAGCGACCTGCAGAAAGGTGTTTACGGCGGCCGGTTCATAGTTTTGGCTTGATGCCCAGGAACTCACCTCGGGAAATTGCTTGACAACTCCGGCATCCGGCCGGAGAAAAAATTTTGAGCCGCGCTGTTTCGCCCACTCGGCCAGTTCGTCATCACCCGCATCGATTTCGTCTTCGACCTTTTCAATGCTGAATACCCTGCCCGCAGCGTTGTTTTCAAGCAACCAGTCCCAAAACGCCGGACAGAAATCGAAGCCATAGTGAAGGTTCTTGGCCTGCATGAAGACATTGGCGTCAAGCAGATAGATCATCAGCGCCTCCCCAGTTCGCCGGCCGCACGGTAAAAGGTCTCGGTCTTTTTGATCCCCAGCATCCGGAACGCATCCCGAAACAGGGTCTGCCCCTCCAGGGTGCTTCCGACCACGGCGCGGGCGAAGCGTTTGCTGACCCGTGCTCCAAGGGTACGATAAAAGTCTCCGCCCCCGCTGCCGGAGCGGTCCAGCTTGCGCAGACGGGCAAGTTCTTCGCGGTACGTCGTCCACAGGGTATCCCGATCAATTGCGCCGGTATCGAAAATCCGACGTAGCATGACCAAAGTGCTGACCTTGAATCGCCGAGCAAGGCGTTGCATTTCACCGCTCAAACCGGCATCGGGCCGATAGTCCCGACGAACGTTTTCCAGCGGCGCCAACAGTTCAGCAGCCACGCCATTGCACCAGTATTCGGTTGTCTCATCAGTGATTGTAATGGCCTGTGCATCGAACACGCCGCTTTCCCCCAGCCAGACATGCACCAGTTCATGGGCTAATGTGAACATCTGCGCTGCCTTGCTGTCGGAGCCGTTGATGAAAACCAGGGGCGCTAAATCATCCACCAGGGCAAAACCTCGAAACTCCTCGGGATTGAGCTTACGGCTGGTGTTGCTTCCCACTACGCCGCTGATCATTACCAGCACTCCGGCATCCTCCGTCTGCTCGATGAAGCGGCGCAAGGCTTCAGTCCAGGTCGGCAAACTCTGGCGCTCCTCAAGGTCGAAACCGATCGCCCGGCGTATTTGTGTTGCAATCGTCTGAACCTCTTCATTTGTTGTGGCACTTCCGACAAAGGCGAGCGGTTTTTCACCATGCAGGCGGGCATAGTCGCGGTACCACTCCTGGCGTTGCTGGCAGAGATAGATGGTGTCGAGAAGATCCGGGCTGGGGTGTCCCATGCGGGCAGCCCCCGTGGTGCGGAAATCGGGGATGGGCAGAGATTCGGTCGGCGGTGTGTCCAGAAAAAGAAAACCCACTGGCGCATGTGTAGCCCTGGCGAAGGACTCCAATTGCTTCAGGGTTGGCGCAAGCTCACCCCGCTCCCAGGCTTCGAGTTTGGGAAACTTGTGAGTCATCTCGTCGGCACCGCGACCGGCGCGCTGGCGCGCCCAGCGCAGCAGATCCGGTTTGACGGCAACGCGGTTCATGTCGTCATCTCCTCGATGGGAATCAGGCCGGTGACGGCGGCGGTGATCAGTGCGGAGCGGCGTTCCTTTGCCAATTCAATAGAATTAACTAAGGTTTCCATCAGTGTTCGCGTTTTCGATTGAGTTGTCTCTACGTCCAACGCTATCGCTCTCTGCTCATCCAGTGGGGGTAAGGGGATTCGAAAATGACCAAGCATCTCCGTATTCAGATTATCCATTGTGGAGCCAACGGACTCTACCGTTAGGCGCTGCGCTGCAAAGGTGCCATTAAAGACAAATGCTAGGTATCTTGGATGTAGCATTTCCTTATCGCATCGCACTCGCAGACTTCCTGTCCCACATAGCCAGCCAACTTGAGTTTTGTCAACGACGCCACAACGTCCTAGCTCACCACGCCGGCCGAAAACAACATCGCCTTCTTCTAGTTTATGCACCGACAGTCGGCTTGCTGTGTCCTCATCGACTGAGATTCCATTGTCCGGTGTGATCCTATTATCCTTCAAGTGTGCAGGATTGATAACAGGCACACCATTGTCAACATATTCTTCTGCGTGGAGCTGTGAACCGAACGGTCCCGTTTGTAAAGAAGGGCATAAGAATCTTACTTGCCGAACCTCCCAATGCACCGGAATTTCCCCCAACCAATCGAGGCCGGAGGGTTTTAGGGGGACGTCGGGGTTAAGTCCGCGGGTGACGGCACGGTTGATAAGCGCGGCGCGCTTCTCTTCCAGCAAGGCCAGCATCTTTTCCTTTTCCGCCACCAGCGCATCAATGCGCGTGGTTTCGCGGTCGAGGTAGTCGGCGATGAGGCGTTGGATTTTCTCCTCTGGTGAAGGCATGTAATGTTGGCGAAGCAGGTTGGGGGATACACGCTTGAGCCCTCCAGCGCCCGTCATGGAAGCTTCGCCATCCTGCTTAAATGCAGAAGACTGAAAATAATAGAAGAGAAATTTTCGGTCTACTCCTGTAGGACGTATGACAAACAGTTCCGAACTGCCGAACCCCTTACCGTTTTCAAGCCGTTCCGCGATTGCGATGTTTCCGTTTTCAAAACATGGCGTGACCTTCGCTAGAACAATATCGCCCTCTTCGAAAGCATTGTACGAAGATGCGTACTTTGAAACTTTTTCGGTATTCGGAATAAAGTAACCATTCTTAACCCTGTCCATAGGCAGGAAGGTCAACTCGTCATCCTGCTCGAATCCACTAAAGTCAACGGAAGGATTGAGCTGGCAAACATAGCGTAGCGGAATTGTTCCCCATTCATGGCAGACAGGAATTGAACTCACTCCCCCACCTCCCGTAACTGCTCATCAATAAACCGCTGCATCTCTTCCTTCTTTGGCAGTTCGAGCAGGTATTTGGAAACGAACAACTGATTGTCCATACCGGCAAGGGCGTATTCGACAAGGGCGTGGTTCTTGTCGGTGCAGAGCAGGATACCGACGGGCGGGTTGTCGCCTTCCGTCATCATGTTGACTCTGTACCAATTGACATAGGAATTGAGTTGGCCAAGGTTTTCATGGCTGAACTTCTCCAGCTTCAGTTCCACCAGCACGTGGCATTTGAGGATGCGGTGATAAAAGACCAGATCGACGAAGAAATGTTCGTCGCCAATGAGGATGCGTTTCCGGTGTGCCTCAAAGCAGAAACCGTGGCCGAGCTCAAGCAGAAACTCCTGCAGTTTACCGGTAAGCTGCTGTTCGAGGTGCGATTCGCTCATGACCTCGACGGGCTTGAGGCCGAGGAACTCGAAGATGTAGGGATCGCGGATGTTGAAGACCTGCTGTGGTTCTGCATCCTGCTGCGTCAGTTCGGCCAGCTTCTTTTTATCCAGCGACAGGCCGGAACGCTCGTAGTAGAGGCTGCTGATCTGGCGTTTCAGCTCCCGCACCGACCAGTTGCCTCGCATGCACTCGACTTCGTAGAAGGCACGTTTGGTGACGTCGTCGATGTCCACCAGCGCATCAAAATGACTGTAGCTGAGCCGGGTAATCAGATTGGCGGCCGGAGTCGCGGATTGTGGGGACGGCGTCCCCACTTTTTCCGGCGTTGGCAACAGTGGCAAGGTTTTGAATTGTGGGGGCAGCGCCCCCACAATTCGCGGATAAAAATCATAGAAACGGCGATAACGGTAGAGTTGCCGCCGATTGCAGTTGCTCACGGCCTTGAGCGCGCGAGCCAGCTCGTTGAACAGCCGGTCACCGTAGAGCGCCCGGTCCTTGCCGTTCAGTTCGTATTCGGCGATGTAGTGGCCGATCAGCCAGTTGCGCAGGGTCAGACTGATGTTAATTGCCTTACCTGCCTGTGCTGCCAGCTCCCGGTGAGCGGTTTGAATGCTCTCAATCAGTCGAGTAAAGGTGGCTTCGTCTTTCACTCCGTCACCTCCCGCAGCAACTCCATAATCCGCCGCTCCACGGCCGCCAATTCGGCATCGATTACATGCAGCGGACGCGGCGGCTGGTACTGGAAGAACTCGCGGTTGAAGTTGATCTCGTAGCCCACCTTGCCGATTCCGCCGTCCTGTTCGTCCAGCGTTTCGCGGTCTATCCAGGCATCGCCGACATAGGGCCGCACTTCACGCAGAAAGTAGCTGACGATGTCTTCCTTGAGAGGGATGTTTTCAAAGTCCTTGAGCGCCGGGTCGGGCTCGTATTCGATATGCTTCCCCTTGCTATCGGCATGCAGCCCCAGCACAACTTCCAGTTCGCGAGGTTTCAACTCCGCCGGCAGGGTTTGGTGGGGAAACAGAGCCTCGGTATCCAACCCATCAACCTTGTGGTGTTTGGCAATGACCGCCTCGGCTTTGGGATCGGTCTCCGTGAAAGCGTCACGAAAGATCTTTTTCTGTGCCGTGCCTTTGGCGCCCGGTGTCCATCCACCATTGACCTTAACGATCTTCTGCACCTTGTCCCACGTCTTGTTCCAGTCGTAGTGCGGCACGCCGCCCAGCGTCTCCTCCACCACCAGCACGACGTCGAGCAGTTCCGGGCAGGTATCGAGAAAAAGCTCTTTTGCATCCTGGGTAATCTGAAAGCGCAGACGCAGTGGGCGGTGAACGGTAACGCGCCGGTAGCCGAAATCGGCGTTGTCGAACACCTTGCTGGTTTTGGAATCGTCCGCCGCGCCGTGTTCGCGGGTAACGGCGGTGATGGCGTCTTCATCCAGATAGCGGCGTTTGTTGCCGAGGCTGCGTTTCATCGGTGTCCAGCGCTCACGGGCATCAATCAACCGGATCTTGCCTTTGCGGTGTTTGGCCTTGCGGTTGGTCACCACCCAAATGAAGGTGCCGATGCCGGTGTTGTAGAACATCTGCTCGGGCAGGGCGACTATTGCTTCGAGCCAGTCGTGTTCTATGATCCAGCGGCGGATTTCGCTCTCGCCGCTGCCTGCCCCACCGGTGAACAGGGGCGAGCCGTTAAAGACAATGGCAATGCGCGAGCCGGGCTTGTCGCGGTTGCCGGACTGCCATGGCTGAAACTTGGAGATCATGTGGATCAGAAACAGCAGCGCTCCGTCATTGACACGCGGCAGCTTGCCGCTGTAGCCTCTGAAGTTGGGCAAGCGGTCGATCTCTTTCTTTTCCCCCTTCCAGTCCACGCCAAAAGGAGGGTTGGCAAGCAGGTAATCAAACCGCATGTCCGAAAACTGATCGTTGGTCAGAGTATTGCCGTATTCGATGCGGCTGTCTCGGTGCCCCTTTATCAACAGATCGGAGGCGGCGACGGCATAGGAACGCGGGTTGTAGTCCTGGCCATACACCTTGACAGTCGCATGTTCATTGTGGGCGCGGATCCAGTTCTGTGTCTCGGCCAGCATACCGCCGGTACCGCAGGCCGGATCGCAGATGGTGACGATCACGCCTTCCTGTGTCAGCACCTTGGTATCAGGCTCCAGCAACAGGTTGACCATCAGCCGGATCACCTCACGCGGAGTGAAGTGGTCACCGGCCGTCTCGTTGGCCGCCTCGTTGAAACGCCGGATCAGGTCCTCGAACACCAGCCCCATGGTGATGTTTTCCACCCGCTTGGGGTGTAGATCGATATCCGCGAACTGGGCAACCACCTGATAGAGGCGGTTCGCCTCTTCCAGCTTTTCAATCTCCTTTTCAAACTCGAAACGTTCAAAAATTTTGCGGATATTCTCGGAGAAGCCGTTGATGTAATCGGTAAGGTGGCGGCCGATGTTGTCCGGATCACCCTTAAGCTTATAGAAGTCGAGTTGGCTGTGGTTGTGAAAACCCAGCGGGTTGCCTTCTTCATCCTTGGCCAGATTGTTGAGAATGGGGTCGACGTCGATAGGATCCTTCTTCTTGGCCTTAAGTTCATTGTTCCTGACGATGAGATCGGCATGCTTTTTCAGTACGGCATTCTTTGTGGGCGCGAGAACCCAGTCGAAACGGCGCAGGACCGTCAGCGGCAACATCACCCGTTCATACTGGGGTGGACGATACGGGCCACGCAGCAGGTCGGCAACGGACCAGATGAAATTGGAGAGTTGTTGAAAATTCGCTGGGGTCATGGGGTTACATCCTTACGTAATCGAAACGGGTCGGAAGTGACGAAAAGGCAGGTGTTTTCACCTGTCGACCCAACTTGTACCACATTAGAGAATTAGAAGCAATTTGCATAAAAATGATGTGAACAAATACCTATTAATGGCAGGTGCACGTTGATATGGAAGATGGGGGTTATATGAAACAAGGATCGAATACAAAAAAACGCGGCACCTCGTATCAAGATGCCGCGTAGATAGACATGGTCACTTCTGCTTTACTTGCCGGTGTCGAGCTTGATCTCCCTCACCTCCCCGAAGGTGGACAACGGCTTGTCAAACTTCTTCTCGTCCCCCACCACCACCAGGATCAGCGCGTCGGGCCGCAGATACTTCCGTGCCACGCGCAGCACATCCTCCTTCGTCACCCGGCCGATCCTGTCCCGGAATTCCTCCAGGTACCCCTTGGGATAGCCGTAGTACTCCATGCGGGCCCGCTGGTTCGCCACGGAGGCGGTGTTGGTGAAGGCGAAGATGAAAGAATTGATGATGGATTCCCTGGCAAGGGTGAGTTCCGCGTCGCTCACCGGCCGGCGGGTCATTCCGTCGATGATCTCCCGCATGAGGCCGATGGCACGGGCGGTGGTGCCTGCCTTGGTCTCGGTCTCCGCATCGAAGGTGCCGGGGAAGCGGCGGCCGGCCTGGAAGGAGCTGTCCACGTTGTAGGCGAGCCCCTCCCGTGTGCGGATCACCGCCATGAGGCGCGAGCTGAAGCCGTTGCCGCCCAGGATGGCGTTCATCACGGTAATGGCGTGCAGGTCGGGATTGTTCTTGTCGATCCCCAGGTGTCCCGTGCGGATCACCGACTGGTCGATATTCTTTTTCACCAGCAGCACGGCCGGTTTTCCGGCAGGGGCGGGCTGGGGAATATCGGGCAGGGCGACCTCTTGCTTCTTCCACCCCCCGAACGCCGCTTGCAGCTTTTCCAGCATCCCTTTTCTGTCGAAATCACCGGATACGGCCAGGATGACGTTGTTGGGGTGGAAAAAACGGCGGTGAAAGGCGACCAGGTCGTCGCGGGTGACGGCGCTCACCGACTCCACCGTGGGGATGCGGCCGAGGGGATGCCCGGCGTAGATGGCCCTGCTCAGTTCCCGGTCGCCTACCTCCTGCGGGTCGTCATTCCGGCGGCGGATTGCTTCGATGGCCCGGTTTTTCGCCTGGGTTACGCGGTCTTCACGGAACGTGGGCGACATCATCACCTGGGAGAATAGGGCGAGGGTCCGGTCCAGGTTTTTCGTCAGGGAGGTGAGGGTGACGGTGCCCGAGTCGGCGCCGATGCCCGATTCGATGGACGAGGCCATGAATTCCAGCTCGCTGTCCAGCGCCTCCGGCGTGGTGGCCGCGGTTCCCCCGCCGCGCAGCGCGGCGCCGGTGAGTCCCGCCAGGCCGACCTTGTCATCCGGTTCGTAGATGCTGCCGGTTTTGACGTACGCCTGGATCGTGACCAGGGGGAGTTCGTGATCCTCCAGCAGGTGCACGACCATGCCGTTATCCAGCACGACCCGCTCCACCTCGGGGATGCGGAATGCGAGGGGCCGGAAGGTCATGGCCCGGGGATCCGGGGTCGTCGCGCTGTCGGCCCGCCAGGCCGGGACAAGGGACAGTATCAGGCATGTCAGAACAAGATATTTCTTCATTGGGCCGCCTCCCGTTTCCTGATGGTCGCCACGGTGCGGTTTTCCCGGACAAGGTAGGTACGGGCCGTCTCTCGCACGTCCTCGGGCGTGAGCTTCGCCACCTTCCGGCGGTGCTCGGTGATATAGCGCCAGTCGCCGGCGATGGCCTCGTATTCCGTGAGCCGGTGGGCAACCCCGTCGTTGGAGTTCATGGCCTGGATTTCGTCCGTCTCCAGCCTGTTCAGGATCTGCTCCAGTTCCCGGGGAGCGACCGGTTCGCTCTTCAGCCGTTCCAGTTCGGCGTAGATCGCCTCCTCCACCTCCCGCACGGTATGGGGACTCCGCGGCGTGGCCTGGATGACGAACAGGTTCGGGTACCTGCTCCCCGGCGCGGAAAAGGCCGCGACATCCGTGGCCAGCTGCCGGTCCACCACCAGGGTGCGGTAGAGGCGTGAGGTCCTGCCGTCCGCCAGGAGCATGGTGATCACGTCGAAGACATAGTCTGCCTTCTCCGGGAGGGTCGGCTTGTGGAAGCCTATAACGAGCTGCGGTTCGGCGTCGTCCGCGATCTCGATGCGCCTCTCCCCCAATTGGCGGGGTTCGTTCACGGCAACGGGGGGGACCGGAACGCCGGGGGGAAGCGTGCCGAAGTACTTCTCCACCATGGCGATGGTCTTTTGCGGGTCAATATCGCCCACGATGGCCACGATGGCGTTGACCGGGGCATAGTAGCGGTGAAGGAACGATTCGGCCTTGGTCCGTGACAGGTTTTCGATGTCCGACATCCATCCGATGATGGGCTGGCCGAAGGGATGGGCCACATAGGCGGCTGCCAGGAACGACTCCCACAGCTTGCCGTCCGGGCTTGCGTCATAGCTGCGGCGCCGTTCCTCCATTACCACGCTGCGTTCGGTATAGAACTCCCGCAGCACTGCATTGCGCAGCCGGTCCGACTCGATGGCGGCCCAGAGCTCCAACTTGTTGGACGGGAGGCTGACCATGTAGGCGGTGGTGTCCTTGGCGGTAAAGGCGTTGTAGTTGACACCGCCGTTCCTGGAGTAGATCTCGGAGACCTCGTTCTTTACCGCGTATTTGGCGGCCTCGCTTTCCAGGGCGGTGAGCCTGCGGGACAGGTCTTCAATCCTCTTGGGATCGGCCTCGCGACGTTTCAGCTTTTCCGCCATGAGGGAGGCGGCCGTCTTCTCGATTTCGTCCAGTAGGGGTTTTTCTCTTTCATAGTCGCGGGTCCCAAGCGTTTTCGTCCCCTTGAAGAGCATGTGTTCCAGGAGGTGGGCGATACCCCGTTCATCGCTCCTTTCGTCCACGCTCCCCACCTTGAAGCGGATCCAGGCCGAAACGGTCGGTGAGGTATGGCGCTCCACCAGGAGGAGCTTCATGCCGTTCTTCAGGGTGTGCTCCCTCACCTTCTCCTCCAGACCGGCACCGGCGGCGGATGCTGCGGTGATGAGAAGGCAGAAGACGATGAGAAAAAAGCCGCGGGTTCTTTTCATGGAAGGCCTCGCATAGGTGATATGGAACTGGGGTTTACTATAAACAACCGCTCCCGGTACGTCAACATCGGCAGCCGACGGTAAGCCGCGGGCTGCCGGAGACTGCTTTTCACTTTTCACCTTTTACTTTTCACCCTTTGCCCTTTGCCTTTTGCCCTTTGCCTTTTGCAGTGTATGGTATACTCTGTTGCGGCGGACTCTCCGCGAGTACCCATGACCGCCGTACCCCCAAATTAATCCCCCTGCAAGGAGGTTGCTGATGAAACGTATCGCAGCTGCATTTCTTCTCTCTCTGATCTGGTGCGGAGTCGCCGCGGCGGCGGCGCCGTCGTACGAGGCCCTGGCAAAACTGCCGGTCATCAGTTTCGGCGAGACGGTCCCCGGCACCGACTACATTCTCCTTTTCCCGGCCGGAAAGCCGGTAACGCTTTCCGTCTTCATCGTGGGGAGTCTTTTCGAGGCGCCCGTCAGCGCCGACCTCACGGTAAAGCCCGCCCGGGACATCATGATTTACCGTGATTGGGCCAGCCTCGACGGCAGGGCCTGGCTGCCGAGGGGCGAACTTATACGGAGCGACGTGGAGGCGAAGATACCCGGCTACAATCACCCCTATCCCGGTGAACTGAAGGTGCGGATGGATCTTCCCGGCGGGAGGTGAGGCGGAGCCTCCATCTGTTTCCGTGTCGGTACTCTTTTCGCCTGACGAGGGAGGAGGCGGTGATGGGAATGCGTCTTGGAAGGATCCTGCTTCTTGCTGCGCTGTTTCTCTGGAGCGCAGCGGCCCTGCAGGCGTGTAACGGATCAGTGGAAAAGAAGGGGGCTGGTGATGTTCAGGCGGTGGGGGATGCAGCCGGCCGCATCAGGGTGTATTCCGCGGAACGGGGAGGATACATCATGACCGAAAAGGTACGCAGGAGCGATGAGGAATGGCGGCGGATGCTGACTCCGGAGCAGTTCTACATTAACCGGAAGAAGGGGACGGAAAAGCCCTTTGCCAACGCCTGGTGGAACAACCACGAGAAGGGAACCTACCGTTGCGTATGCTGCGATCTGGACCTGTTCGGTTCAGATGCCAAGTACGATTCGGGCACCGGGTGGCCGAGCTTCTGGCGGCCCATCGCCCCGGAGAATATCAGGACCGAAGAGGACGACAGCCTGTTCGTCCGCCGCACCGAGGTCCTGTGCAGCCGCTGTGACGCCCACCTGGGGCACGTCTTCTCCGACGGTCCCAAGCCGACCGGGTTGCGCTACTGCATCAATTCGGCGGCTCTGAAGTTCGTGAAGGCGAAGTAAAGGACGGTTCGTGAACCGCCCCTACGTCTCCCGCCGGTACAGCGAAAGATTCTTCCTCTCCAGGAAACGCAGGATCCCGGCCGGGACGGCGATGCCGGCGAAGATGAGGGCGCATCCCGTCCATTCCATTCTACTCAGTCGTTCCCCGAGAACCAGCATGCCCCCGATCATGCTCCAGACCGGGTCCAGGGTATAGATGAGCCCCGCCTGGGCCGGCGTGGTGTGGCGCTGCCAGGTATTCTGCAGGGTAAAGCAGAGCACCGTCGGGAAGATGGCGCAGTAGACCAGGGCGCCGATGGAAACCGGCCCGAAGGGAGCCGGGGCAGGGGCGAAGACAAAGGAAAGGACGCCGCTGATGACGGTGACGGTGGCCAGTTGCACGAGGGTTACCAGGTAGACGTCCTCTTCCTTCAGGATCTTCGAGACCGCCAGGATATGCGCGGCGATGCAGAGGGCGCAGATCGTGGAGAGGAGGTCGCCCCGGCCGAAACCCGCCGTTCCCCCCTGGGTGAGGAGCCAGAGCCCGATCAGCGCCAGGGCGATCCCGAATACGAGGAACCGGCTGATCCGTTCCCTCCAGAAGAGAAACCCGAGCAGAGGGACGAACAGCACGAACAGGTTGTTGAGGAAACCGGCCCGGGACACGGTCGTTTCGTTCAGGCCGAGCACGAAGGAAAGGTTGGCCGAGGCGAGGGCAAGCCCCACCGCGCATCCCTTTCCCACGATGTCGCGGGTCAGCCGCGGCAGCCTGCCGATGCAGAGGACCCCCATCAGCAGGGTTGCCAGGGAAAAGCGGTAAAAGGCGAAGGTGAGCGGCGGGATCTCCCGGAAGCCGAGCTTGTTGAAGACGAAACTCCCTCCCCACAGTACAGTGGTCAGGACCAGGAAGAAAACGACACGGCGGGGCGAGGGTTTTGATGGAGAGTGATCAGCAGCCATCTCGGCAGTAGAAAACGGATTGAATCCCGTGTCAATGGAAAAACGGCACGGAGGCGGAACATGGGGTAGGGGCGCTGCTTGCCGCGCCCTTGTTCAAAACCGTCCCTGAATCGGGTGCGGCAAGCAGCGCCCCTACGGAGTTACACGATGAAAAAAGTATCCCTCGGCGCCACCGGCATGAGCATCACCCCCCTGGTTTTCGGTACCCTCCCCCTCGGGCCTCTGCAGACGGGCATGTCGGTGCGGGATGGCGCGGCGCTCATCCGCCATGCCCTGGAGAGCGGGGTCACCATGGTGGACACGGCGGAACTGTACGGCACCTACTCCCATATCCGGGAGGCCCTCGACGGTTTCAGCGGCGAGGTCTTTCTCGCCACGAAGACGCACGGCGCAACAGCATCCGATGCCAGGACCCATGTGGAAAGGGCGTTGCGTGAGCTGGACCGGGAGCGTCTCGATGTGGTGCATATCCACGGTGCGCGCCTGGCGGATCCCTTTACCGACCGGGCAGCGGTTCTGGATGAGCTGCTTGCGATGAAGGACGAGGGGAAGATAGCCCACGTGGGTCTCTCCTCCCACTATGTGGCGGCCTTCCGCAGGGCAGCCTCCCATTCCGAGATCGAGGTCATCCACCCGCTTATCAACCGCACCGGGATGGGGATACTGGACGGTACCGCGGCCGACATGGCCGAGGCAATCGCCGCGTGCTCGCGGTCCGGCAAGGGAGTCTACGCCATGAAGGCACTGGCGGGGGGCAACCTCATCTCCGAGGCCCGTGCCAGCATCCGTTACGTGCTGGGTCTCCCCGGCGTGGACGCCCTGGCCCTGGGGATGCTTTCCCGGCAGGAGATAGACGCCAACCTGGAGATCTGCACCACCGACACCGCCGATGACGAAGCCTGGGAACAGCTGGAAAAGAGGCGGCGGAAATTCAAGATAATGGTGCAATTCTGCAAGGGGTGCGGCGCCTGCGTGGATGCGTGCACGGCCGATGCCCTGACCCTGGAGGGGGGCGTCGCCAGGGTAGATGAGGGAAAATGCATCCTGTGCGGATACTGTGCCGCGGCCTGCCCGGAGTTTCTCATCCGGGTGGTGTGATTCCCCGGCGCGCCGGTGGGGCAATCCCGGACGCCACGTACTCTGAACCAAAAGGAGGGAAGCCGATGATGGATCAATTTTCCGTCAGCCCGGATGGAGTGAAATACCCCTTGCCGAGCAGGGAAGAGTATGCCCGCGAACTGGATCGGCTCACGGCGCTTGTGGAAGAGGCCAGCAACAAGGGGATGGAAATCGTCACCGTGATGGGAGTCGGTTTCGTGGGCGCGGTGATGGCGGCCATTGTGGCGGACACGGTGGACGACGCGGGAACCCCGTCCAAGTTCGTCATGGGCATGCAGCGGCCCAGCACCCGCAGCTTCTGGAAGATACCAAAGCTCAACCAGGGCATTTCCCCGGTGAAAGCGGAAGACCCCGAAGTGGATCCCATGATCCGTCGCTGCGTCCTTGAGAAGAAAACGCTTACCGCCACCTTCACGTACGACGCCCTGCGGTTCGCCGACGTGGTAATCGTCGATGTCCAGCTCGATTACACGAAGAACGAGCTGGGCAACGTGAAGAACGGGCACGTGGAGATGAGAGCCCTTGAGGAGTCCTTCGATATCCTGGCCCACCATATCAAGCCGGAGTGCCTGGTGCTCATCGAAACCACGGTGGCGCCGGGCACGACGGAACAGATTGCGTATCCGGCCATGAAAAAGATTTTCCGCAAACGGGGCATCCGGACCGACCCGCTTCTGGCGCACAGTTACGAGCGTGTCATGCCGGGACGGGATTACGTGGCATCCATCCGGGATTTCTGGAGGGTGTGCAGCGGCATCAACGAACAGTCGAAAGAGCGGGTGGTGAAGTTTCTCACCGAGGTGCTGAACACGGACAGATTTCCCCTGACGGTCCTGGATCGGCCCATCGAATCGGAGACGGCCAAGATCGTGGAGAACAGTTATCGGGCAACGACCCTCGCCTTTCTCGATGAATGGAGCAGGTTTGCCGAACAGAACGGCGTCGATCTCATCAAGGTGATCAAGGCAATCAAGGTGCGACCCACCCACAGCAACATGATCTTTCCGGGGCCGGGAATCGGCGGATATTGCCTTCCCAAGGACGGAGGCCTGGGCATCTGGGCCTACCGCCATATCCTGGGGTTCGAGGAAAATATCTTCAGAATGACCCCCATGGCCATCGACATCAACGATACGAGACCCCTGCACGCGGCCCAACTGGTCAGGGATGCGCTGCGGAACATGAATCAGCCAATCGCAAGCGCCGAGGTGCTGATTCTCGGCGCTTCCTACCGGGAAGACGTGGGAGACACCAGGTACAGCGGGTCGGAGATCCTTATCAGGAGACTTGCCGAGATGGGGGCCGAGATCCGGGCCCACGACCCCTATGTGGATATCTGGTGGGAGTTCAGAAACCAGGAGACCTATCCTGAAAACAGCCGCGGCCGCTTTTTCAGGAACCAGAAGAAGCTGGGCGACCTTGAGGTGTCGAAGGATCTGGCTGCCAGCCTCGCGGGTATCGACGCTCTCGTTTTCGCGGTCCGCCATCAGCAGTACCTTACTCTCGACCCTGACGAGATTGTGGCAATCGCGGGCAAACCGATCGCGGTCATCGACTGTTTCGGCGTCCTTGACGATGAAAGGATCATGCGCTATCTCCACCTTGGGTGCGAGGTGAAGGGTCTCGGCAGGGGGCACATCCGGAGGTTGAAGCAAAGCGTCAATGCGAACAGGGACTGTTCCTGGACGGACGATGGCGAAAGCTGAGATGCGGATCGGGGAGCAGGGATGAGAGAGATCGGATTCACACGGATTGAAGGGATTCAAGTCGGCCATGCGGAGGATCCTCGGGCGGCCACCGGCTGCACCGTCGTCATCGCCGAGGAGGGTGCGGTGGCCGGGGTTGACGTGCGGGGCGGTGCGCCCGGGACCCGGGAAACCGACCTCCTGAATCCTGTCAACCTGGTGGACAAGGTCCACGCGGTTTTCCTGGCCGGAGGCAGCGCTTTCGGCCTTGCCGCGGGCGCCGGGGTCATGCGCTTTCTGGAGGAAAAGGGTATCGGCTTCGATGTGCAGGTTGCCAGGGTCCCCATCGTGTGCGGGGCGGTGCTGTTCGACCTGGTCGTGGGCGATCCCCGGGTGCGGCCGGATGAGGAAATGGGCTACCGGGCATGCCGGAACGCTTCCGCCGGAGAGTGCGGCCAGGGGAGCGTCGGCGCGGGCGCCGGGGCCTCGGTGGGCAAGGTCCTCGGCATGGAGCGGGCCATGAAAAGCGGGCTGGGATGCCACGCCGTGCAGGTCGGGGAATTGCGGGTCGGCGCCATGGTGGCGGTGAACTGCCTGGGGGATGTGATCGATCCCCTGACCGGAGAGAGGATTGCCGGCGCCTTGGGGGAGGACGGCAGCAGCCTCCTCGATTCGGAAGAGATACTGATCGGCGAATCAGCCGGGATGAAGAACCGCTTCGTCTCCAATACCACCATAGGGGTCGTGGCCACCAACGCGGCTCTGTCGAAACCCCAGGCCGCAAAGGTCGCGTCCATGGCCCACAACGGATACGCTCGGACCCTGCGGCCCGCGCATACCATGTTCGACGGCGATACGATATTTTCCCTGGCCACCGGCACGACCGTGGCCGACGTAAACGTGGTCGGTCTCCTGGCGGCGCGGGTCATGGAGAGGGCCGTCGTCGCCGCGATCAGAAGCGCCACCTCGCTGTGCGGCCTGAAGAGCTGGTCCGACCTTCGCGGGGATGCGAATTAATCAAAGGGAGAGGCGTCATCTATTCCCTCTCCCCTCGTGGGAGAGTTCCAGGGTGAGGGGGGGCGGCCTCAACAGTATAACCGTGCACTGCTGAATTACTATTTTCCGGGAGACTATTGTATGGGTGAAACAGTTCGGTTCGGCATTTCCATCGACGACAAGCTCCTGAAGAGCTTCGACCTCCTCATCGAGGAGAAGGGGTACCTCAACCGTTCGGAGGCCATCCGCGACCTGATCCGGGCGTCGCTGGTGGAATTGAAGTGGGAAAAGGGTGACGAAGAGACGGTGGGGACCGTGACCCTCGTTTACAACCATCATGTGCGCGACCTGTCGGACAAGCTCACGGAACAGCAGCACGCCCACCATGATCAGGTTGTATCGAGCCTCCACGTGCACCTGGATGCCCACAACTGTCTGGAGGTGCTGGTGGTGCGGGGAAAGGCGTGGGAGGTGAAGAAGATCGCCGACGAGCTCATCGGGGTCAAGGGCGTGAAGCACGGCAAGCTGGTGATGACCACCACCGGCGAGGAACTGCACTGAAATAAACCTATATTCGGCAGTTGGAGTCATCCTTCGTTCACTCCGGATGCCCTTCTTCTGCTGCTCTAAGCTCATTTCGCTACAGCCGATGAACTCACCCTGCGGGTTCGGACACCATCGGCCGGTGACGCTCCATTTCGCCAAGAGCAGCAACGAATCAGGCCGAAGTCGTTCTCTTCGGACAACTCCACCTGCCGTTTTCAGGAGAAACACGTGCGGGGCGCTGTGCCACGCCCCGCAAGGCCCCATCTTTCAGGCCCGTACGCACTGTCTTTCCCCTTGCCTTTGCGCGGTTTTGACTTTAGACTTGTATTTCATTGAACCGTTTCCCGCTGCACCGGGGTTTCCGCCGGAGGAGCAGCAGGAACGGTATTTCCATACGAAGCGAGAAAGGAAAAGGCAATGCCGAAGATCTATATCGTCGATGTGACAAACCGTGACGGGGTGCAGACATCCCGACTCGGGCTGGCAAAGTTGGAAAAGACCATAATCAATCTCTATCTCAACGAAATGGGGATTCACCAGAGCGAGTTCGGCTTTCCCTATACCCACCATGAAAAGAATTATATCGCCGCCAACCTGGAACTCGCGGAAATGGGCGTGCTGAGCCCCATCAACCTGAGCGGCTGGTGCCCCATGCGCAAGGAGGAGATCGAGAACTCCTTCGAGACGGGCAAACTGAAGCACGTGAATCTCTCCATTTCCACCTCGCAGCTGATGACCGATGGAAAATTCAGCGGTCGTATCGTGAGGACTCCCGAGGAGAATCCGGATCTCCCCAACCTGCTGGACATCATGGCGGGCAATGTGCAACTGGCGAAGAAGCTGGGCGCGAAGATCGTGGGGGTGAACGCTGAAGACGCCTCCCGTACCGACGACGAGTTCCTCGTCCGCTTCGCCAAGGGCGCAAAGGAAGCCGGCGCCGACCGGTTCCGCTACTGCGACACCCTGGGGTATGACGACCCGTTCACCATCTACCGCCGGGTGCGGATGCTCGCCGAGGAAACGGGCATGCCCATCGAGCTTCACTGCCACAACGACCTGGGCCTGGGGGTCGCCTGCTCGGTGGCCGGGGCGCAGGGCGCCATCGACGGCGGGGTGGACGCATACATCAACACCGCCATCAACTGCATGGGGGAACGGGCCGGAAACGCCGACCTGGTGTCCGTGATCCTGGCCGTGAAGAAGGCGAGCGGCCTTGCCGGGAAATACCACCTGGACGAGCGGGTGGACCTGACCAAAGCGTGGAAGATCGCCAAGTACGCTTCCTATGCATTCGGGGTTCCCATTCCCATCAACCAGGTGGGGGTCGGGGCCAACGCCTTTGCCCACGAGTCCGGCATCCACGCGGACGGGGCGCTGAAGGACCGGCGCAATTATGAGTTGTATGATTTCGAGGAACTGGGAAGGGGCGAACCGGAGATCATCGACACCGGCAGGGAAATCACCGCGGGCGAGTACAGCGGTATCAAGGGATTCCGCAACGTCTACGGCAAGCTGGAGGTCGAGTTCCGCAACGACAAGGAAGCGAACGACATCCTGGAACTGGTGCGCTACGCCAACGTCCACACCCAGAAACCCCTGACGGACGACGAACTCCGATTCGTCGCCAAATACCCGGAGCTTGCCCGGCGGATCATGACCATGACCCCTCTTCGCTGAAGGCTCCGGCCTGAATCCGATGTGATGAATGAATGCCGAGGCGAGCGGAATGCGGCACGGATTCAGGTCTGTGGAAATGAATACGGTGTGCATCATGCGGACCGGCGAGCCCTGCAACGGGCTCTCCGGTCTTTTCCGTCAACGGGATGGAATTTCACCGTTACCTGCATCGCGCATCGGCTCCGTCACTTGAAATCAGGGGGCAGGGTCATGAGCCTCCATATCCAGTTGTCCTTTCCTTCTTCCACATACCGCCAGTTCTGCACATCTTCCACGGTCCTTATCGTAACGGACGGCTCCCGGTAGTACTCGATCTCAATCTCGACAGTCGCTTCGCCCTTCGTTGGGGAGCAGACCTGGCTCTTCACCCGAACATCGGTGACATGCGCGCCCTTGGCGGCCTGCACCTTGCGCCGGAATTCCTCACGGAGGGAGTCGGGGGGATACAGGAGTACGGCCTTGTCCAACTCGTTCCAGCGGATAAGGTGGTTGTAATTCTTGGTGCTTTGTTCAAGTTGCCAGCTGATATTGTTGTTCCGCAGTGTTTCGCAGCCGCCTACCAGGGCGATGAGCGACAGCAACAGCATGATTCTGAGCAGCATGGTTTCTTCCCTCCGCGGTTAATGTGTCCGGAATACGGCGGCTGGAGTCGTTCGAAGAGAGCGACTTTGGCCTGATTCGTTGCCGCTCTTGGTGAAATGGAGCGTTAACAGCCGATAGTGTCCGAACCCGCAGGGTGAGTTTATCGGCTGTAGCGAGATGAGCCTAGAGCGGCAGAATCAGGCCTTCGGAGTGAACGAAGAACGACTCCAGCCGCCGTATTCCGGTTTATCCCCGCCTTCTGATATGCGTCACCAGTTCGGCGGCGATGGTATGGTTGCCGAACGGCGGGATGATATAGAATCCTCCCACCCGATTCCGGGCTGCGTCGATGAATTCCCGGGCAATGGCGAGCCCTTCCCTGACCCCTTCTTCCTTACCCTTTCCCCGCATCCTGGCCCGGATCTCCTCGGGGATGACGATACCGGGGACCTCGTTGTGAAGAAACTCCGTGTTTCGCTCGCTCACCAGGGGAAGGATTCCCGGTAGGATGGGGATCCCCATGCCGCCTGTCAGCCGCAGCATGGTGTCGAGTCTCTCCAGGTCGAAGAGGGGTTGCGTCTGCACGAACCGGGCACCGTTGGCGATCTTTTTCTCCAGGCGCGCAACCTGAGTTTCCATTGCTTTGACGTTCGGGTTGAAGGCGGCGCCGATGGTGAACCCGGTTCCCCGGTCGATGGGGTTGCCGGCGCCGTTCAGGCCCGCGTTCAGGTCTCGCAGCAGGGCGATGAGACCCAGGGAGTTCACGTCGAAGACCGACGAAGCCTCGCTCTGCTCGCCCATGCCGGCGGGATCTCCGGTCACGGCGAGGATGGAGCGGATGCCCAGCAGGCTTGCGCCCATCAGGTCGGACTGGAGGCCGATGAGGTTCCGGTCCCGACAGGTGATATGGACGATTACCTCGATGCCCACTTCCCGCTGGATAAGCTCCGCAAGGGCGATATTCCCCATCCGGACCCGCGACAGGGGGTTCTCCGCGATATTGATGGCGTCTGCCCCGGCGTCCCGAAGTACGCGGCATCCCTCGATGACCCGACTGCAGTCGAGACCCTTGGGCGGGTCCAGTTCCACGGTGATGACGGTATCCCGTCCCCAGTTCGCCAGGAACCCGGTCCGTACCGCAACGGGCATTGCCATCGCCGGAACATGGGGCGCAGTCTCCACAACAAACCTGGCGGACGGCTTCATGCCGCGTATCCTTTCCGCCAGTGTGCGGATATGCTCCGGCGTGGTGCCGCAGCAGCCGCCCACCAGGTTCGCCCCGGCGCGGGCCGTTTCCAGGCCGCGGTCGGCGAAATAGTCGGGCGTGGTGCGGTAGAGATAGCGGCCGTCGACGTACTCCGGGAAACCGCTGTTGGGGTAGGCGGCGAGAGGGAGAGAGGTGACCGCTGCCATGCGCCGGATGTTCCGGGTCATCTCCAGGGTCCCGGCTCCGCAGTTGGCGCCCACCACGGCGGCGCCGGCGGCGGCCAGTTCCACGGCGACCCGTTCCACCGTCAGGCCTCCGGGTATCCGGCCCCGCTCCAGGAAGGCCATGCTGGCGACCAGCGGCAGTCCTGTCTCCTTGGCAGCGGCCAGCGCGATCTTCATCTGTTCAAGATCGGAGAAGGTCTCCAGGAACAGCAGGTCTACACCCCCTTCGGCGAGGGCAAGGGCCTGCTCTCGGAACAGGGCGCGCATCTCCTCCGGCGTCGGCGCATCGCTTTCCCCCCGAAAGCGGGGGAGGGGGCCGATGGAACCGGCCACGAAAACGTCCCGGCCCGCGGCGGCCGTGCGGGCAAGCCGCGCGCCGCTCAGATTCACGTCGAGCACCCTGTCTTCCAGGCCGATGGCCGACAGTCGCGGCCGGTTGGCGCCGAAGGTGTTGGTCTCGATGACCTGCGAGCCTGCCGCGATATAGTCGGAGTGGAGTCCGAGCACCAGGTCCGGGTTGCTCAGGTTCAAGCGCTCGAAACAGGATTCTTCGGCGCCCCCCTGGGCATGGAGCATGGTACCGATGGCGCCGTCTCCCACCAGAATCCGTTCATGCAGCATTTCCAGAAAATTCATGGTCGTGATCCGTTATCCGTTGTCCGTGGTTCGATATATTGTAACGGACAACGGTTTCTATGGCCTTTTCCCTTTGAACCGGCTACAATGCGTCTCCCGAAAACGATTCAGCCCGGATTCTGCAGGTTCAGGAAAGGTTCCTTCATGCAAATACTCATCGACTGGCTCGTCACCACTATCGGCGCCATGGGCTACCCCGGCATCTTTCTCCTCATGGCCATGGAAAGCTCAGTCGTCCCGGTTCCCAGCGAACTGGTCATGCCGCCTGCCGGGTATCTGGCCTTCAAGGGCGAGATGAACATCATCGTCGCCATCCTCTGCGGCACCGTGGGCAGCCTTGTCGGGGCCTATGCCAATTACTTCGCGGCCCGCCACCTGGGAAGGCCGCTCATCCTGAAATACGGAAAGTACGTCCTGATTACCGAAGAGAAGTTCGCCCGCGTCGAGGGCTTTTTCCTGCGGCACGGTGAGATATCAACCTTTCTGGGCCGACTGCTGCCGGTGGTGCGCCACCTTATCTCCATCCCCGCGGGACTCGCGGGCATGAACCATTTCCGCTTCTCCCTCTACACCCTGCTCGGCGCGGGCATCTGGGTTACCGTCCTTACCTACATCGGCTACTTCATCGGCGAAAACCAGGAGCTGATCATGCGCTATTCCCACCAGGCCCTGGTGGTGGTGATTATCTGCAGCGTCATCATTGTGGCGCTTTATGTCCGGCGCCACCGCCGGAAGGAGAGGAGTGGCGCGACAGCCGGAATTACGCGCTCCGATGTTTCCGACGCAGAGTGATTATCTTCGCTTGAGGAGGTAGTGGGATACCCCCCACTCCCCTCCATCCCCGTAGCCCCACATTTCGCAACAGGCCATGAAGAACAGCCGCCAGCGCTGCAGCCAGACCGACCCCTCCGCTCCGTGGTTCTCCCGGAGGATGGGGAGCACAACGGTCTTCCGGGAATCGAGGCGGCTGAGCCAGGCTTCGGCGGTCTTGCGGTAGTGGATGCCTGGGACGCTCCACCGGCTTTCCAGCGACAGATCGTCCTGAAAACGGGAAAGAAGGTCCTCTGAAGGCATCATCCCGCCGGCGAAGAAATAGCGCCCCAGGTAGGTGTCCTCACCCTCGCTTTCGTAGGGATAGGCGAAACGGCGGTGGCTGAAGAGGTGCACGAACAGCTTTCCGTCCGGTTTCAGCATTCCCGCAATCCTCGCCAGGATTTCCCGCCAGTTGTGCAGGTATTCCAGGAGTTCCACCGCCATCACCCGATCAAAGGTACCATCGACCCGCACATCGTTCAGGTCGCACGTGATCACCCGTACAGCCGTGATACCCTGCTCGGCGCAGCGGGCCTCGATGAACTCCCGCTGCTGATCCGTGTTGGTAACGGCGGTTACGCGGCACGCGGGAAACTTCTCCGCGATCCAGAGGGCCAGGGAACCCCAGCCGCATCCCAGGTCCAGAATCTCCATGCCGTCCTCGATTCCCGCCCGCCCGCAGGTCTCGGCCAGCATCGCCTCTTCGGCCCGGTCCAGATCCTCCACGCCCGGCGGAAACAGGCAGCAGCTGAACTTCATGCGCGGCCCGAGAATCTCCTGGAAAAAGGAGGCGGGCAGACCGTAGTGCCCGCGGTTCCTCTCCCCGATCTCGAGGGCGATTGGCCCTTCGCGCAGTGAATCCGCGAACTCGGCCAGGGCGGCCCGGTTTGCCTCGTCGCTTCCCCTGTCCCGGGTGATCAGTCTCTTGTCCAGCAGGGTGCGGATTCCCTGGCGGACCAGGGCGTCGGGGACGCGGCCGCGCTCTACCAGGGACACGAGGGAAAAGGATGATGCCATGATGATTCCTTTCAGGATGGTGTCGTTTCGCACGCCGCAGCGCGCAGCCGCTCCAGATCGTCCCTGTCGAGTCGCCAGACCTGGCGGCAGAATTCGCACGTTACCTCAGTGCCCCCCTCACGTTCTATCATGTCGCTGATCTCGGCGGAGCCGAGGGACACGATTGCCCGCTCGATTTTTTCCCGGCTGCAGCTGCAGCGGAATGCCAGCGTCCGTTTCTCCAGAATCTTGAACGGGATGCCCTCGAACAGGTCTTCCAGGAGCTGCTCCGGCGTCTTCCCGTCGCGCAGCAGGCATGTCAGGGGCGGCAGGCTTTCGATATGGGCCATGAGACGATCGATTGTCGCATCGTCGGCGCCGGGCAGTGCCTGGATCAGGAAGCCTCCCGCCGCCGATACCCGGTTGTCCGGCTCCACGAACACGCCCAGTCCCACCGCAGAGGGCGTCTGCTCCGACTCGGTGAGATAGAGGGCCAGGTCCTCGGCAATCTCGCTGCTCATGAGCTGCACCATGCCGTGGTACGGCTCCTTCATGCCCAGATCCTTGGTGACGGTGAGAAATCCGGCCTTGCCCAGGGCGTTTCCCACGTCCAGTTTTCCTTCCGGCGTCTCCAGGTGCACCTCGGGCACCCCCACGCACCCCCGCACCGTTCCGTTGCTGTCCGCCTCCACCAGGATCTTCTTCAGGGGCCCGTTTCCCTCGAATCTCAGGGCCACCCGCTGGCCGGTCTTCAGGAGCGCGCCCATCAGGGCGCCGCCGGTGAGAGCCCTGCCCAGGGCAGCCGATGCGGTGGGCCAGGCCCCGTGGCGGCGACGGGCCTCGTCCGCCAGTTCCGTGGTGACGCAGGCCAGGGCACGGACATTCTCCGTTTCCGTAATGATTCGTACCAGATAGTCGGTCATACCAGTCCCATGGTGAAGTTGAATTCGGATGTTCCTTCAATGGCGGTCCCCCTGAAGCAGGCATCCAGGACCCGTTTCCGCTCCTCGCCCGTCTCGCCGGAGAGGTCTGCCACGAAGGAGAAGCAGCCCATATCCCGCAGTCTCCGCCGCTGGGCGGTAAGGGAAAACCTCCGGTCCGCGGTAACGGTTGTGAGGCCGTCCCGGCTGGTGACCGTATAGGCGTCGCCACGGTCGGACACCACCGGGGAGTCGCTCCGTACCCCCTTGATGACGATCTTGGAGGTAATCACCGGCACCGGCGCGAAGATGACGATGCGCCGCTCCAGGGAAAGGTCGGCCGCCAGCAGGTCGCCGAGGTTTTCCGCGTCGTCCTCGATGTAGAGGGTGGCGGCTGAGGACCCCAGTTCCCGCCACAGAAGAAGCGCCTGGCTGTTCAGGGAAAAAAGGCGGTAATCGGTGGAAACCTCCGCTGCATGACCCTCCAGCAGCGGGAAATGGGACAGGTTGGACGCCTCGAAACGGGTGAATCCCTGCCCGGAAAGCTGATCGATCGCTTCCCGGTAGAAGGGGAGATCCTCCTCGAAAATGATGAAGGGGAGGCGCCACACCACACGATCGCCGCGGCCCCGCAGTTTCCCCGTGAAAGCGGAAAGCTGGTGCAGATTGGCCCGGGAAACCGGCAGCATCAGGGTGTCCACGCCCTCTTGGTGGAGGAGGTGGAAATCCCGCAGACTCTCCACCCGCACAGCGAGACCGTCGCGCCGCTCCGCGGCCGCGGTCCTTTTCCCCACAAGCGCCGACAGCGCCGCCTCTTTTGCGCGCCGCAGCCTCTCTTTGCGTCCCGAAAGCACTTTTTCTTCCATGCTCCGGTAGAAGGAGCGCCGTATCTCCTTGAGCCGGACCGCAGGGATAAGGACCGAGGGGAAGCCGGGCGCTTCCAGGGAGTCGAGGGTGAAGGGGGTGTCCCCGCATTTGCCGAACTGTGCCCGCAGCACCCCTTCCATGTCCGGGGTGCGGGACGGTTCAAGAGCGCCCAGGTGATATTCCTCCGCAACCTCCATCCCTGACGAGCGGCCGGTTATCCGCAGCACCTCTCCTTCCAGGCCCAGGGACAGGTTGCAGCTGACCTTGGCGCCCTTGACGCTCTCCAGTCGGCGCAGGCAGGCGCTCTCGCTCATGGTGAAGGCGGTTTCGGACGACACCTTGAACACGGCGTCGCCCTCCGCGAATGAAAACGGGGCGGTCACGGAGACCACGGACCGCTCCCGGGCAGCCTTGACCGCGGACTTTCCAAGGAACAGGTCCTTGACGGTGAAGGCCTTGCCCGCCATGTCGCTCTTGGGCTGTACCCGCACCCGGTCGCCGATATGAAGGCGGTCCCGGGTCTCGAAGGTGATGCGGCTGCCGCTGATGCTCCGGATCTCTCCGAGGAAGCGGCCCGTTGCGCCGCGCAGGCTGGGAGTGGCGATATCCGTGGGCTGGCGGGAGGCGAGAAAACCCTTGGTGGGGACCCGGCCGAAGGAGAGCTTCAGCAGTTCCTTGGCCTTGGCCACCGCCTCGTCCCGTCGGCCCGGAGGGGCATCGAGGACCATGCGGTAGGCGCCGACCACGCACGCCACGTACTCGGCCGACTTCATCCGTCCTTCGATCTTGAAGGAGGTGACGCCGGCGTCCATCAGGTCGGGAAGCAGGTCGATGCTGGAGAAATCGTTGGTGGAGAAATAGTACCCTTCCTTGCCCCGGTAGCGGTACAGCCTGCGACAGGGCTGGGCGCAGCGCCCCCGGTTGCCGCTGTGGCCGCCGAGGAAGGAGGAAAAATAGCACTGGCCGGAATAGGAGAAACAGAGCGCGCCGTGGATGAAGCACTCCAGGTCCATGGCCGTATTCCGGGCGATGGATCGGATCTCGTCCAGGTGCAGTTCGCGGGCCAGCACCACCCGGGAGAAACCGAGGTTTTCCAGCTGCTTTACCCCGAGGGAGTTGTGGATGGTCATCTGGGTGGATGCATGGGCCGGGAGTTCGGGGAAATGGTCCCGCATCAGGCGGAACACCCCCATGTCCTGGAGGATCACCCCGTCCGCCTCCATGCCCGCCAGGGCCGCCAGGACCTCCACCACCCGCGGCAGTTCCCGCTCCTTCACCAGCGTGTTGAGGGTTACGTAGACTTTTCTGTGGAGGGAGTGGGCATAGGCGATGATCCTCTCCATCTGGGAGAGTGAGAAATTCCGTGCCTTGGCCCGGGCCGAGAACTCGGTCAGACCTGCGTATACGGCGTCCGCGCCCTTCTCCATGGCGGCAAAGAACGCCTCAAGGGAGCCGGCCGGGGAAAGGAGTTCGGGTTTTCTTGCTTTTCTGTTGGAATCCTGCATGGGGTCAGGGTATCCGAAGGGGGGAGGGGCGTCAAGGGTTTTGCGTACCGATGGTTTTCCGTGGTGGCATTGGATTGCGCGCAATGCGAAAAATCATTAAAAAGTAATAAAAATTAATTGACACAATGTCGACGCGAATGATATTAAGTTCAACATTTACCATTAATAAATATTATTTATATATCGTGCACTGTAAGCTTTCGTTTCCATCAATCCGTCAGCAGCCGGAAGCACCTTTACTCGCAACATAGGCAAAGACGGGATTCCGGGGAAAGGACCCATCATGAACATTGAGAGGCCGCTGTTCTGGCATTCCGGCATTGCATTCCGTTCCTTGCACATGCAGCATCTCGACCGGGCGCAGCAGAGCCTTCTCATCCCCTTTCAGCAGTTCATGGTTCCCTATTTCTGGGGAGTGTGGGACATGGAGATCGACGAGGGGGCGCTTCAGACCGGAACATTCAACCTCGTAAAGGGGAGTTTCGTCTTCCGCGACGGAACGCATGTGGTCCTTCCCGGAAATGCCCTTGTCACCCCCCGTTCATTCAAATCGGACTG